>Ga0068628_1000265_pt1 | contig 16467 bp, 9 predicted proteins | sample InSIn2gowninarea_FD_77431 | JGI IMG/M metagenome (GOLD analysis project Ga0068628, IMG submission 77431) | Clean room microbial communities from NASA Spacecraft Assembly Facility at Jet Propulsion Laboratory, Pasadena, California, USA -... ... | reverse complement strand
TGGGAGGGGATGCAATCGATGGGGGAAGGGAAGGGTCGAGTGAAACATGATGGTATCCTCCCCAACCAGATACGTCGATAGATAGATGGATGGAGAGTCTCCAGATCCCTCCTATTGCGAGCCAGAACCCAGCCCCAACCCCTTTCTAGAAAGTGGAATTTCGATTCCGGAGAGGGATTAGTAGAAGCTCGGCCAAGCTACATAATCATCAGTGCCTTTGAACGAACTGCTTTGCCATTCAGAAGCTGAACTGGTAGGCTTTATAGAAATAATGGGGGTGGGAGATAGCATTTATGCACTCTTAAGGGCTCGACCAATCCCCGCATTCGTGCACTCCTGAGACTACAACATGCCCAAATATTACGTATGTAATAACGGTGTATGTTGGAGCTACTGCTTCTGCAGTGATAGAAGAAAGTCCCTTATCTCTCTCATCGCTATAATGACCTGTTGATAGGTCGGTGGATGGATGGAAATTGCTGCTATTAGATCATTCCAAAGTTCTACCGATTCCGCGCGTCGATAGCTTTACTTGGGTTATTCATTCCGTTCCAACCGAGCAGTTCCCCCACCGTTCTCTCCCAGTTGTCCCGTCGTGTTGCATGAGTCCCACTTCCTCTTTACCCTCGGCTAGGAGCAGTGTACGGTTCTGAGCCGATTCAATCAATCATGGATTCCCCAGCAGACCGCCTCCCTATTCCTATTTAGGGGTGAACCGCGATTTCCATTTGCTTCTCCTTTCTCTCCAGCCGACCCTACAGATTCAGGGGCTTTTGCGCCTGAAATGGAAGATGGTGGATGATACCCAACGGTCCTGATCGATTTGTGGGGGTCTTCTTTAGGAATACCCCGGAATAGGTGAATCATCTAAGGGCCTCCTCACTCCCCCTCCGCATGCCCTCCCTCCACCCATTCCGCTAGCTCGAGATCCATTCGATCAAATCCAGTTGACGAGGTGAACCCCAAACACCCACCTTTTCTAGTTGACTGAATGAGATTGTGTAAGTGATTGAGCAACTTATTCGCCATTTCTTCATTCACTCCCTCGATGGATCTCAACAAATAGATCTAGCTGAGCGGCACCCGATTCTCCGGTATTATGCCATATGCGTGATGATGGAATCTACTATTGCATGTGACGGATATGGAGAGGGGTCTGATGGTCCACCGATGCGGCATTGGATGATAGGCTGCCAGGCCCTACTATTACTAGAGGGAGCAACCCCCTTGAGAAGCATGAAATATCGTATGAATTAGGTGGATCTCGTATTACCGGCGACACAAGTACCTTACCCTGTGCTCGAATCCCGTGTATGGATGGGCTAGCAGGATAGTGGCCAAAGAAAGAAAGTGATCTTGTTTGGATCCCGTACTAGAGCGAACATGCGCTGTCACAATCGGTGAATGAACTTCCTCCAACAGCGGTAGGGGTGCGAAGATGCAAGCTCAGGCTAGAATACTTAATGCCTATAGTGATGAACCGCATACCACCCACAGGTGCTTGCTGGGTCATTAACGGGACTGGAACAAGAACGTGAGTTCCATTAGTGAGGAAGTGACGCCGCTCCCTATGCGGAAATGGAATCGCCGCTTCTTCATCCGGCTGCGGAAGGTGAATTATTCGTTTTCTTCCTGTTGCTCCTATCCCCCACCATAATACATCTATCCAAAGGCTCGCTCTCTCTTCCATGTAATAATGGGAGGGTTTCGAAAGAGGAGAATAAGAATGAGAAATGAGTTGACTTACAAGTATCTTCCAACCGGTCGGATTATCCAGCAAGCTCTTCTACTCCGGTAAGCGATGGCGAATGCTTGAACTCAGATATTCCTATTCCGTTCTCTCATTTAGGGGAGAATGGACTGAACGAATGCTTTCCTTCATGGTCGGTGGCATAACTCATGAATGTGGGATGCTTGAACTGGTGGTCATCTATTCCGCGCGACTGACAGACCGACCGCACGGTGGCGAGTGGGCGCACAACCTATTTCTCGCTGCTAATGATTTCGTGAGCGGGACTTGGAGGAGATATTCATTCGAGTCAGGTTATTCCATTAGTCGCTCGATCACTTTTAGGATTCGTGGCATTTTAGTCCCTTAGTCGGGGAGATCGATCTATCTGTGCTGCTTGCTGGCCCGGCAGAGCGCTCGTTTCATATTAAGAAATTCAGAAAGGTTTTTCGAAGTACTGTTACAGGGTCTAGTTTCGCCACGAAACTCCGTAGAAGCACATCGATCATTGGGACAAGAGAGGGATAGCTATCTATGGCCAACAAGCCCACCTACGTTGACTGGCATTACCTGAAGTGCATTATCTGTTGGTTTAGCGAATACTTCAAGATATTCAATATGTGGCCAATCCTAATGCTTCAGGTTTCGCTTCATTTCGATCATTTAAGGGGAATCGGTCGACCCAGCTCGCGATTCATTTCTTTCAGTCTTGTCAATGAACCTCTATTGAATGATGGGTAAGGCTGACTGATCACGCACGATGGGAAAGCGTTTCTAATCAGAATAATAATAATAGGGGAGCGCACCTCATTATTATCACTATTCTTTAAGCGGGGATACCTAATCTGATAGGAAGCCGGGCTCATCACACTGTTATTGCATCAATAATGAGCGCATCATTCGGAGAAATCTCCTATGAATGGCGAAGGCATTAATGCAAGGTATTCAACCGGAATCGACATATATTAAGAATGTGGTTCTCGTTTGTTCCAGGGTATTCAGCCAATTGATAGATTTAGGGTTGACTTAATATGTGGGAGTGACGCTTCCCCCTTCTCTAAGTAATCGATTGCATTCATAAGGTTCGGCCGGGCCTTATAGAATATAGGGGGTCGGGGAGGTTGAATGCTCTGTTGCTATGTCGCTTCGGCCTCTTTATATGATATGGGTGGGTGGAGTAGAAGCAATATTTTCGTTTGATGGCTTAAATAATGATGGATAGGGCTAGGCCTAGGAGACTAAAGCAAAGCTTGATTACCTGCCGTCATTATCTATCCCATCCACCGGGATTCAGCAACTCATCTGATAGGGGGAGTTTTCACCTTATCCATACATTGAAATAACTTACCCACCTATATCATATGGATCTAAAAAACTGTCACGAAAGAATGATGTCTATGAATGGGCGACCAAAGCCTCATTATTCTTATTTGGGGGTGGCTTTCGCAAATAATAATAGTAGGGGACACTTAAGACTAAATCCCTAATGTGGTTGGGGCCCCTCTCGATTCTCATTTCAGGTGATTTCCAGGGGTTATATAGGGCCCACACCTAACCCGCTCCCCTTATTCTAATAGTAGGGGGGTTACTAGGGCGGGTTGACTCACCTGGCTGGCTTTGCTCGCTCCAACCACTATTACTATTCCTTCCCCACCCACCGCCCTGGGGTGTTTCAAGCTTAGGCCAGTTTTAGTCATTTCAGTAAAGCTCTTTATTATATGGGAAGGGGGGCTGAACGAGGCGGAGGCAAGCGAATGACATCTATGAGTAAGTGTTTGCCCCACTATCACAATAAGCGAATGAAAGCGAAAGGTTTCATTTCTAGTTTCCAGTTCGGGGCCAACTAGTAATGAAAACCGAGCCCCGGCCGGGAGACATCACAAAAGCGCCTACTATTCCCCTACTATAATGAGGCCGCGATTCAAGCTTACGAGGAGGAGGTTTCTTACTATTATTCTCGATTGGGGATTGGGTTATTATGGATTCTTAGCCAGTATTCTATTAATGCTAGCTGTTAGGGGGAATAAAGCAGTTATGGGATAGTGGGATAGGGATAGTACGAGAGATACAGAGGGCTGGGAATGAATGGGTAATAATGGGAGGGATTGATTCCGATTGATAGTAAACCCCAGAAATTCCCTCCTGAGAAATATATAAGGCCCTGCTGATCAATGGGGAGAAATCCCCTGCTGATCAATGAGAAGCTCTTAATCAAGGTGTTCATTGGAAAAGAAGAACATTTCGATTAGTGTGGGTTATTGAGAATGAGGTGTGAGATTGCGGAGTAGGTGCTCATTGCCTTCTCTAAAGAATCCCCCCCCTCCTTCGCCTCCCCCTCGCCCCTTCCCCTTCACCAAGGAATGGGGAAATTGCTATCTAGGATTACTGATACGAGTGATTTATTGTATGGAGCGGAGACCGAAGGTGCCAAATAGTAGATCGTATTCACGGGTTTCAGTCTAACCAAATTACTGGTTGTTTCGCTTACAATAATAGGGGTTTCAACGTAGATAATGATGTGTGTTTCTTTCATTATTGATGGTGGAAACATGTTCTTCCATTGGACACTTCCTCTATCGAACCCTCTGCCATCGAACACTTCCTTTGACATAGATCTTGTTGTTTTCGGGGAAAGGGTGGGTATTGGGTTATGCGGGGTCGATTCGGGGTCGGGCTTCCTTCACCTTTTTCTGTTTACTGGCCCAACATTATTGCTTCTACTCGGGGCGTTCCTAACCCCCGTATTATTGAATTCTTTCTTGCCCGCCCCACCATTATTCTTCGGGGCCCTCACCACTCTTGGGAGAGATTCTTATTCATGGATTTCTATATGATGGAGGGGGGGACGGGGGCTTCTTCATTCGATTCATAATAGTAGGCTTGAATTACCGGTTTCTATCAATGAAGCGATTTGTTGGGGGCAGATCCCATCCATCCACAAGCTATTTATTTGCCGGAGAAGCCGCTACTAGGATTTTGGGAATGAAGTAACTGTTTGAGGGCCGGCCAGAACAACAATAATAGTAGGGGCGCCCTTATGGAAGTCGGTATTCTCGTTTAAGCAGTTTTCTTCGATACATCGATTATTCTGTTGGCCAATACTGATTGATTGATCTACTTGATTGATTCACCGGGGATTTACTGACTTCATTCATTCGAGGGGGAGAAACACTTCCATTCCGCTGCGACCGATAACACCATTATCTCTTGATGAAGCAATTCTTGTGCTTCTATTGCCTCTCGTTGATACGCAGATAATAGATTGGTTTGAAAGGGGAAGTCAATATTACGGCTTATGAATCCAATCCTTCGCCCCAACCTTCTCCTTGAGGTGACGAGCGCCGTGAATCGATAAAGGAATGGGAAGGTAGCACTTGGAGGAGTTAAAACGTGGATAATAGAGTACGTTTCTCCACTTCTCCCAGGGAGAATCTAGTATAATGGGAGGATCCGCCGCTGATGGGAGAGGGAGGAAGAAATACGCTTTAGTGACGAGGGAATAACCCAAGTTGATGGGGCGGGCCATGAATCATGGAATGGGGAGGGGGCCCAATACCAATAAGAGTTACGAGGGCCCCACCTCAAGAAATAATGAAGGGTGGGAAAGGTATAAAGGCTAGTTACTGAATTCCCCGCCCAGAGCCGGAGATACAAGGGAAGCGGATTGACTCATATCTCGCTCCGTCTGTGGCGAGGGCCAGAAATCATAACCCATTACCGTACTATCAACAACCCCAATTGGAATGGCAACGGAAACACTAAAGTACTCTTCTCTCCCGCAGAGTGACGAGCGCCAGAAATTCGTAGTAGGGGACATAATGATTAAGGGCCTCGAATGATAAGAGGGAAATAGCAATGAATAATGAGATGGATATGCCATTCAATCAATCTGTGCCCTAGTGTCAAGCATCGTGGAGTAAGTGGTATCGTCTATGGTTAAAGGGGAATGATGTGCCCGGGCTGGGCCCGTATAATAGTACTAGTAATCAGGAATGGGCTTCTGGGGGCACTCACTAGTATGGGAATGTGGATCGATGCCACTGGCAATCCGCTAATGGCTACTAATTCAGCTCCCGACCCAATAATCTCTAATGCTAGGAAGGGGGGGGCAACCTCGTAATACACTGACGGCTAATGATGGGTAGATAATACTACTGCATTCTATTGAGATGATAGGGAGATAGTCATGATAGTCATGATCTGGCGGATTAGGATGGCCAATGAGGCTGGGGGGCTGATACTCCTTCCGGATGATGATGGTGAGAGGGAGCGGAGCGGAGCACCGTTCGAGGCATTCACTTCTTCACGAGGCATTCGATTCTAATGAGGGCGGGACAGGGATAAGGGGCGAGAAATCAACGACCCCACCCCCATCTATTATTAACGTATTAACAACGAATCACTTAATAAGGTCGATCAATAATTGCCCTCGTTTCAGGAGCTCCGTATTCTTGAAAGCAAAGTCAATGAAATCTGGGGTGGCGTCGCCCTCCACTTCGATTCTCATTCGAGGCCTACTCTGGAAGCGGTTGTTAATGCGTATCCAATAGAACCCCTTATTCTTGTTGCCCTCCTTCTCCTATCGATTCGATTATGGTATTCCAGATAAGCCGGTTGAAGAATCTTCCATGATCTAGAAAAGCACTCATTGAATAGAAGAAATCCAGCTCCCCGGAGAACACTATTCCCAATGAGGAACGTCTGGGAAATAGATGGTCATATACTATTGTTGGGGAGCGCCTATCTAGAGAGGGAGGCTATCATGGCGCCTATCTAATCCATTCATTTCGATGCAAAGATCCATTCTGTCTATTATCTACTACCCCTACTAGTACTATTTCTACATTATCCGCAATAGCTGCAATGAGGTTCTAGATTCTCGGCAATAGCTGCAATAAGGGGGGCTTTTCTTCCCGAATCAAGCTATTCTAATAGCTGGTTCACTAGCTTCTTCAATCGTAGGCCGGCACCCATCAGTAATATATTATCTAGAAGCAAGAGTTCGCCTTTCTATGGCTTCACTAGAAGGGCGCCTCCCACCCCTCTATCTATTAGCAAGTCCCGCCATTTCATAATTGCTTCATTATTGAGTAAGCAGGAGCGCCCTCTCTCATTATGGTCAATTATTCTCTCGATGGAATAAAGCCGCCAACTACAAATATCCATATTAAGTAACCTCCTTTTACCTATCAAGTTACGTGTAAAGGTAGGCACGCCCCACTTACGAGGGAATGCCTACCCATAGCAGCAATACTTGTTTCATTATCCCTGTGGAGTAGAGAGAGCGCCATTCATTCCTTTAAGTAACAGCCGATTCACCAATTGCATCAATTACGTTATAACTACTTCCGCCAGAGAAGAGAGCCGTGCTCATTATATCCAATCAATAAGCGGTTATGACGCTTCACAGCGGAGTAGCCTCTGTAAGCAGTTTCTATTCAAGCCAATTTCCTATTCAGGGAATCTCTATTTGGGGAATCCATTAGAGAGGGAAACAAAAATTGCCCCACTACTATGGACGAGGGAATGGAGAAATACTATGGATTAGAGAGTCGGGGTTCTCTTATTGACGTATTAAAAAACCCCTCTATCAACAACTCCCCATTTGTTCGTTTGTTCGTGGCGAGGGGGCGTCTCCATCCAAAACCTATATCATCTATTTCCTACCCCACCAACCAATCATTCCATCCTACCTTTCCATTCAGACTCAAGCCGGGTGCCAAAATGATCAATATTTCCACAGCAGCCACTATCCATTCCCGGGGGGACGGAGCCACCATTATGTATACGTGGAAACAACCTATTTCTAGTGGGCGAATAACTAGCGAGAAAGAGATTGTTTACTATCCGGTAAGGGGAAGCAAGAAAAGATGTGGACTCTTATGATTGGCAGAGACCCACATCCAAGTGAAACAGTTACCCACTATTAGATATGGCTAATGATAAGGATTAGGGCCCAACTCCAATTCCTCTCCACCTCTCCAAAGATGAGCGCTTTGCTCTCCTATCTATACTTGATTCGCTCCAGCAAAAATATCTTGTATCGGGTGATGGGGGGAGGGGGTGGGGGATACTATTGCTTGCATGGGATTGATTCTGAAGTGGGGCGGATAACTGGTAAGGGAGGTTTACTATCTCTTGAGGGGAAGAGCACAGGATTCTTATTTATTGAGCCAATCTTCTCAAATGTTTGGAGGCGCCTTCTCACATCAAATGATAGCTTGATATGGCACCTAACCAGAATTAGTCTAGCCTTCCCCAACCATAAGATTCGTGATCGAATAGAATGATTCAGATCTTACCCACTAGAGACTATGGATTCTAGATCGGGCCAACTCCATAGAATCTCTACTCCCGGGAACAGATGGCTATGGCGATGGCTAGAGACAAGATTGCTATGCCCAAACATTCTAAAGATGGCCCGCTCGGCGCGAAGATGGACAATGAACAGAATAGACTCGAATACATGGCTATGGCCAGAGATCGTTAAACATGGACAACTGGACCTTCTATGAGAAGAATATTCCTCATTCCCAATCCGATCATCCGTTAATACGTGTATAACTCGATCAAATATCCTTCCCAACCCTTCGATTCGAAGCGATGGGCGAGTTGTTAATACGTATATTGATCGTTCGAGAGTGTCTGTTTCAGTAGATTAGCCGGAGCACTCTGTTTCTTTCGAGGGTATGGGGTTCGACTCCCCTTCAATTCTGTTCCCGTTATTAAAGAATCGGGGAGTGAATACGTGAATAGTAACAAACCGCTACATATAGAGTATTCCATCTCAAGTAATGCGCCTTCTCCGCCATATATATCATTATTCCAATCCAATCCTACTCCTGCAGTGCCCTCTTTCATTTGAGTATTTGCTCCTCCATCAAAGGGGTATTGTTTCGGGCAGATGAAGCATTATTGATAGGGATGATCAGACCCAACCATTAGGGAAGGGATGATTGGTTCACTTGATGTGAGAGAAGAACGGCATTCGAGTAAAGGTATGTGGATTCGATAGCCATCTTTCTCATGAAATCTCACCCTTACCTCAAACCGTTTACTCGCCCTCACGAATGGCCGACTGGAATAAGGGCAAGCGATAGAAACCTGATCCAATTCGATTAGAAGAGCTTCCCCTCATCACGCGAACCAATAGATGGCTAATGAGAAAGGTGTCGATTTGATTAGATACGGCGAATAAACAATCGATTGGATTGGAATAAAGATTCCTGGTTTCTTAATAGTAGGGGGGAATCGAAGCTTGGAGTCGTTAATCCCATCACTCGAGCCTTCAATTGGATGGATTCGATTAAAGGGAAGCCTTCCAATCCATCCCCTTCACTCTAATGATTCCGAGGTTGGGGGCCTGGCCCCTCATACTGAGAAATGCCCCCGTATTCGATAGTGGCGGTTGAAAAAGCATATCCCTTCCCTCTGGGGGTCTATCCAACTCCTCCGGTCAGACATTCATTCCCTCTTCTAATGGGAGCTGGGGCTATTAGAGGAAATGATACTGGCTCGCATCCTAGCGGTTTCGCTAACTCAATCATTTCGGCCGTCTGTTCGAACAACGCTCGAGAGACAGAGATAGATGGATAGATTGGATCACCGGCCGCCTGGGAAGAAATAAGATTCGGTCGAAACTTCGCATGCACGTTTCAGGATTCATCTGCCCTACCATTATCAATTGCCAGCGAATGCTTCGATTACTAGTAGGGGGATGAACCTAGCCACAAGTACCGAACCTAGCCACTAGAAACGCATCTCGCTTGAGGCCCATCCTGATAACCAATCCTATTCTATTCCCTTTTCGCGGGACCATTGAATCAATCTGCGCTACTCAAATAATCGCCCTACTATTCCTAATCGCGAGGCTGCCTCTATCAATTTCTTGATACGGAATAAATGGGGCCAAGGCTTGATTGAAACCCGTCCGATCGCTCCTATCCATTCACCTTGATGAAGCCAGCTATCGCATGGCTATGATGGGAGCAAGCTAGCTTTATCGTAAAAGGTGCTAATGAACCTCCAGCCCTACTTATTCCGCCAAGTCCCCCCGCCCCGGCACTGTATAATAATTGGCCAATCCCTCATCATAATGGTAGGGGTGCCTAACCCTAAACAAATAGCGCTTTAGGATTATTCATGCATATTTCTATCCATACCAGATTGCTCATTCGATAGCTGGATCGCATTTGCCATTTCCCTTTTCTCGAATGGATGATTGGATCAGCAATGATACGATAGAGAAAAACACGCATGGCTAGCTGCTTGCCATAACGTCGGAGGAAGAAAATCTCAATAGATGGGATTGGATGGGATGGCACCTACCTAACCCTCGTATAGCGGAGCGGTATTTGAGACAGAAACACAATTCGCCTGGATCCATCCATCCATCATTCGGCTATCGATGCAATAGAAACACCTAACCAGTTTGCGCCAGCCATTTCGAATAATGCGAGTACTGACTGAGGCGCTACCGAAGAAAGTGGCTCTGGGCTCTCACCCGATCCCGATCTGCAGTCCCTCTATGTGATCATTTCGAGAATCACAATGCGGCTGAGAAGCTGGATTCATGAAGTACATTTCCCCCACACGATTGGTTCCTGGAGCTGCTCCCCCGCATGATTGGTTTCTGGAGGGGTGAATCTGGGCTTTGATCGGTGAGTGCGGAAAGCATGAGGGATTTGTGGAGCTGGTCCGAGCTCTTGCTGTTTGGGGAGGCACGAGACTCGATCATCGGTCCTACTTGTCTACCTCCTACCCCCTCTTCCAACAGTAAGCGTATCGGCGGCTCACTGCGGGTATTGAATAGCTGCTGTATCAGCTGATGCACGAGACTAGAGTTGTGTTTCACCATGACACCCCGGGTAATGGGTCGAAATAACCGGAACTCTATCTACCTCCTCGAGTCGAGAGCCTCATCTGTTAGGAGTAACCCCCAATCGAGTGGATTCGAAAAGGAGGACCGGATCTGATGGAGGCCGTGGCACCGATAATAGCACTGGAAGCAGGTCCGGGGATTGATTAAGTAAGAGATTCCTTTCTTGGGGAGTGGAAATGCTCAACTCTCTATTATTAATAGTAGACTGAAATGAAGAGATTGATTTCTTGTAATAGATTTCTAGAGAAAGATACTCCAGTGCAGTAAACATAGTCCGATATGCTTTATAATAGTGGTAGGGGTGACACATCGGACAATAGTAGGGGCGGTGGTTGGTGACCCTTGCATACTCGAAATCGGGTTGCCATTCTGGGTTGGCCTTCGAATAAAACCTCTCCTTTCATGTTTGGGAGATGCTTTGAGGTTTTGTTGACCAATCATGGCGAATAGTAGGGGTTGGGGAGATGGGTGGGAATAAATGGATCAATGGCAGGCCCTACTCATAAGAAACCCCGGGGGGGGTCTTCCTGCATGGCGCAAACACCCGGCGTTTCTTGATTTATTGATATGAAATGAATAGGGCGGTCAGCTACAACTAGCAAGTAGTCATTTCCCCGGTAGGCTGGCTAGCGAGGGGTGTACAATCCCAACTTCCGGTGACTTGGCTTGGTGATGCTGCAAGTGCTACATTCGCTTATGAACCTCGAAACATCATTTCGCATATCGGGCCGAGAAACGTAACGCTGCAGATGAGCCTCTGAAGGTAGGTCTTCTGTACTCCGAAATGCCCCGCAACTCCGCCCCATTATCACTATTCAAGGCTCTCAACTGCTTTCTCCTTTAGGCGAACGGCCCCCTACTCCGAGAAAGCGAAACCTTGCTCGCTCTCTAAGCAATGCCCCTTATTATCTACATAAAGCTCGGCCCCTTATTGAATAATGTAAAGGCATAGCCAGATGCTTTACTCAAGTGGGGGCCAGTTATTATTGAAAGAGAGAGCCATTTCTTATTATTTAAGGGCCCCTACTATTAGAAACGCATTCCCCCCTATTATTCTCATTTGCCCACCACTTATTATCATCTAAGCCCAAGCTTCCCCTTATTACAATAGTAGGGGGCTCTCCTTCTCTCTATATATTCGAGGAGGATAAGAATCCGAATCGAGCTATGGATCGGTTGGATCGGAATGAACTCGCTCAACAAGTAACGCCCCCTATAAATAGAGAATCTCGGGGTCAGAGATTCAGAAGCGCCTTCTATTTTAGGTTCGCTCTCTCTGATGAATCACCTTACCCCTAAAACCTGTGATTGAGGGGTGTATACGGGGAATAGACGACTTATTGGAATATACAACTCATCATTAACGTGAAAACAGAATCCTTCTATCTATCGTAACCTGCATAGTCTCCCCTAGCATACCCATAGTAAGAGGGATATTTGTTTATTCCAGATCCTGCTATCGTTTCAATATCTATCCCAACTATTTGATAGATATTGCGTGACTGGATTCCTGTGCTTTAGCCTTTAATAGGCATCCTTTCTAATCACCTTCCTTTGACTATTGACTATTAGTTAGTTAGGTTGGCCCTGGCTTGAATAGACGGAACTGGGCAATATTGATTCTCGCTTCTCCCTTCTTACCAGCTCCAATCGCTCTATTAGAAATGAATGGGCCCCTATTTCCAATCAGTGGTGGCTAATCCCCCCCCTTTATTGGTTATCGAGCAATGACTAGTCAACAACTTCTTTTCCTCACGATGGTTGGCTGTTTAGATGAGTGCCGGCCTTCCTTTGACTATCGATTGCTTGGTATTGCTTGCCATAGATTGCTTGCTTGCTATAGATTGCTTGCTTGCTTGCTTGCTTGCTTGCTTGCTTGCTTGCTTGCTTGCTTGCTTGCTTGCTTGCTTGCTTGCTTGCTTGCTTGCTTGCTTGCTTGCTACGGATGGCCTCCCCCTCATCGTATTAGTGTTGCCGACTTTGCTTTGACTATTGCTTCTTAGCAAGTGCCTTTCAATCATTGGTTCCCGTGGCAAGCCCCCTCTCTCCAAACGAAGTAGCTTTGCGCGGCTTTCAACCTATCTTTAGGGTTAGGTGGCCCTCTACTTTCACCCGACTTGAGATTGTAAATTGGTAATAGTAGGCCCCCCCAAACAATATTCCATGATCACTTAATTCTAGCGAGTGGCGATATGCTTTACTGATATAAGCGTTTGCCTCTCCTTGGCAATCAGATATTGAGGTTGGCCTCCCTGGTCAATAACTGGTCAATTGCTTCGGTAGTAAACTTGCTCTTGCTATGGCCCCTTCCGCGACTCTTATTGCTGCTTCGCGATATCACGATCCCTTTGATTGAACGAGTCCGGTGGCTAATCCCAGTTTCTTGTAGTTGCCGGGTCACGGTCCCTACTCTTCCCCGCGTTTTCCCTCATTTATTCGAGAAGCGACAAATCCCCCTTCTTATCAGCTCCTTTCCCCGTTGACTAGCTTTCTGTGGCTGGCTAAAGCTTCTATGGCTGGCTAAAGCTTATTTTCCATCTATTGATAGCTGGCTAACAATAAGCTATCACTTGCCTCTTGATCATTCTATGGCGGTTGCACTCATCCCTAGGCCTTTGTTGAACGCTGTCCCCCGTACCCAGCTCTTTCACCTATTCGTTTCAACCCTCTCAATCCGGGTGGGTGGGTCAACTTGTCACCCTCACCTTTTACGAGATAGGGTGGGCCAGTTACAAGTTACAAGCTCTCTCCCATCCCATAGAAGCTGATCCTTCTCCACGACTCCACCTCCCTTCCATTCTCCAGCTGGTGTTGAGTGCCTTTTCCATCGAATATCGCTTCTCCAGTAGAAAGAGAAGATTCCCTTCTAGCAGGTAGTAAATACTTGCCTTAAGGGTTGACTGTTTATCAGCATCAAATTATCAGCTTATCAGCCCTCATCGGATGTTGTGGTTAGTTGCCAGTTTGTTTGCCTTTCAATAAGCTATCACTTTATCAGCGTTTTCCAATCACTCGCTTGTAAATAAGCTTCTATTGAGAGAGAGATGATTTGATGATCGCCTTATTCCTGATTAGAGAGGTGGTCAGCAACTGATCCCTCGATCGATTATTAGCAACCTTATTGATTCGAATCTTGCATATCATTAGCGCTTTACTAATAATATTACTAATAATAGAAGGGACTCGGCGCTACTCATCATTTACCAATCGATGGGCTAAGGTTGGGCTCCCCTGCCTCTTCTTTAGGTGATAAGGGGCTCTAAGCATGCCCCCTTCCCGATCGCTTCATACACGAATCGATGGGCTAACTTGCTTCTGAAATTCCAGCTATTGATTGAGTTGTCCCTGCCATTTCCCGTTCTTTCACAAGGTTGCTTAAGAAGGTTGCCGCTTCTCTCTAATTCGTTATTTCTTGATGTCGATTCCCCGCCTTTTCTCTCTATCAATCTGGCCTTTATGACTAGGGGCTTAGTTGCCAGTCTATTTAGTTGCCGGTTTATTCGGATCTCAGATCCCCTTCCCTTTATTGGTCCCCCCAATCATGATTATTCAAGCCCCCCCAAACAATATTCAATTTCCCTTCTAGTGAGTGGCGATATGCTTCACTAATCGATCCCGGCTTACAGCTTCCCCAATAGACGGAACTGGATCTTAATATCCAAGCTATCCCCGGGCTTTCCCCTCCCATTTCTTGGTGGGCCTTTCTTTCAAGCTCTCCTATTGAGCCCCCCCTTCATTTATCAGACTCATGCAGAATTCGTTAAATACCCCCAGAGGGAGAATTCAAGCACGAGAATATGGGGATTGATGGAGAGTGGTTAAGCTGATCGTAGATTTGAGAAAGCTAATCGCTTCTACCATCAACAGCTGCTACCATCTACAGACCTTCTACAGCAAATAGAATCACTTCATAGCTAGACCCCCCCGACTTGTTATTGGAAATTCGTATCGGTTATCGAGCTTATTAATGGCTTGGTAGTGGCTAGTTGCTATGAATAGTAACTTTATGCCTTTCCCTCTCTATATCAGCCTTACTGCCTAATGGAAGGTCATCATTGAATGCTGTCCCCCTGATTGAACATCCAGTTACCGCTTGTGAGGTTCCGGCCTCGCTCCATAACAATCTCATGCGGAATTCGTTAAATACCCCATTTCTTTATTAACTGGCTAAGCCCATTGAGTCGCTTCTCCAGCTGTATGAACCAGACAAACTAATCCCCTTCTTCGATTCGATTCCTTTGCTATTGAACCATAGATGCAGCACTCTAATGGTGGCTAATGAGTGGCGATATCAAGATTAATGATGAGTAGGGGAATGCTGTCTATTAGTAATAGTTTAGATAGAATAATACTAGCGATGAATAGCAGTGATTGAGCAGTCTAACCTCTTCCCCCTACTATTTCTATTGCTTGCAACAAAACCCTAGATGGGGTAGATCGCTTAATAGCCCCCGCCAACCTCCGCTTTACTAATAATAGAAGGCACTTGACTAATAATGGAAGAGGCCCTACTTATCATTGAATGCTGTACCCCATTATTATTATTATTCAAGCCCCCCCTTCTTTGCTCTCAACAATATTGGGCTCTGACTTCTCGTTCCCCCGACTATTCACTATTGTTTGGTAGCTTCGATACAAACTAATCAACCCTATTACCCGGGATTCGATTTAGTGCCTAACCTCTTAATCAGCTTTTGCCATATTATTGATCCACATCTCCCATGTTTCAATATTCTAGAGTTCATGAGTTAGCCAGCGATCCCTTATCAATAGTTTAGCCAGCCCTCCCTTTACTCTCTATTGATGGGCGCCCCACTAAATAAGAAAGCCCCGGTCCAGGGGGACAAAGCCTTCTCCTTCAACTGGTTGGCCTTCTTCCACTCCCTCGATCGATGAAGCTACATTCAAGCAGCTAAATTGAATATTGATGGCCTTCCAAGTAAGGTTGCCGCTTCTCTCTAATTCGTTATTTCTTGATGTCGATTCCCCCGAGGTTCTGGATGCATTAACAAGCCTCAACAAGCAATATGAGCTAGGTATCACTATTTCTCAAGCTAGGTATCACTGATTGAGAGTGGTGAGTTGCCGGATCACGCCCTTCAAGAAATTCAGTAGCTTTGGCTTTCAACCTAGTGAATAATTGCCTTTCCCTATATCAATCGACTATTCACAATCTTGCTTCTAGCCTTCGATTGGCGTTCTACTCCTAATCGATTGCTGGTGGCCCCGACTCGAGATTGTAAATTAGGTAGGCCCCCCGAAATTCTTAATAGCAGGCCCCCCCGACTTTTTCTTCCTGATTAGAGAGGTAGTAAGCCATTCTATCTCCCGATCAAAGCTGCTTCTTCACGATGGAACGAGAAATGCTGCAGATGTTGTTGACTAGCGATTGCTTTCTTCACCCCATCCTTGGCCTTTCCTCATTATCGGCCCTGCAGTTTCCCATCTCTAGTGATGAAGTAGAAGGAGGGCAACCCTCACCTTTTACGAGATAGGGTGGGCCAGTTACAAGATAGGGCCTTTCATTTCTAGAGATTTGCGCTTTCTTTCCAGTAATACCGCACTGGCTAAGAATAAGATGGCTCTGTAGCCAGCCCCCCCCCTTATCAATAGTTGGCCTTCTTTCTCCCACTGGTAAATTGCCTTCCCCCCATTCGATCAGTAGCTTGATTCGATTCAATTGCGCTTCCCTTCCCTCTACTCAATCGATCAATCTATTAATGCTATTTCGACAGCTAATTGATCGATTCCTCCCCCCTTCAATTTCAATCTATCTATTGACCAGCTCCCTCTTCAATGAATCTCTGAGTACCATTCCCTCATATCTACATCTGAAGCCTTGGCCCAAAACCCTCCC
>Ga0068628_1000264_pt1 | contig 16467 bp, 13 predicted proteins | sample InSIn2gowninarea_FD_77431 | JGI IMG/M metagenome (GOLD analysis project Ga0068628, IMG submission 77431) | Clean room microbial communities from NASA Spacecraft Assembly Facility at Jet Propulsion Laboratory, Pasadena, California, USA -... ... | reverse complement strand
ACATATAAAGTGGTTCTTCTCATGCAAAAGAGTACATCCACTAACTAAGATATTTTTCATTCACAAAGTGCCTCTCTTAAAACAACTCTTACTACTTCTCCTAACAATCCTAAAGCATAACTACACTCCAAACATGAGAGCAAAATTGAATGAATAAACAAGAAGGGAGGCCCTGTATTTATAGGTTAAAATAATCCCTTTAACCACCCTTATACCTAAGGGTTAGGTTAAGGTTACACAATATTATATTCACTTAATACTTAAAGGTATATAGAGATATTTTAAGTATTAGGTGGGTTACATAGAGGAAGATGTTAATACATAATAATACATTATACATTCCAACAATAAATACCTAGATAAACAACACTTCCTTATCAACTAATCCAAAATCCAAATAAAAATAGGCAAATTGTTGCACTTGCCTATAAAATGGATCAAGAAGATACAACATTAATTAATGTTATTTAGTTCCATGATATATAGTTGAGATCTAGTAAGAAATTAAAGTAGCTACTCCACCTATTATTATTGAAATTCCTGATGATTATTTTGAAGAATCCTTACAAGAGAGTGATTAGAACAAAGAAAAGAGTGATCAAAAGAATGGAAAGGAAAAGATTGAGATACAAAGTCAAAAATCACTATATCCTAAGAGACTAAATGAAAAACCTCAAGAGGAAGAATTAGATCCACTTAAGGAACTGAAAAGATTGAATATATCAATACCAATATCACAAGCAATTAAGAAGGTTCTTGAACTAAATAAAATGGTCAAAGAAATTTATATCACAAAAGGAGGAAGAAAGAATAAAGTTTAACCCAAAACCATTCAAGTAGATGGAAAACTATCAAACCTACTTTATGGTAAATTAGGTAACCCCAACTATGGTGATCCAAGTAGTCCAATTATCATAGTTTTTACAGGGGGTCACTAAAATCAAAATATTTTAATTAATTTAGAGGTAGCATAAATGTTATGATAATAAAAATATTAAAAAATAAATAAAAATTATCATACATGCATCCTACTACTACTATTTTACAAATGGAATACAAATCAATAGCTAAACCTAAGGGCATTATTGAATATATTCAAATCACTATAAATTCATGGAATTACCCATCAAATTTATTATTTTTGAAAATAAAGGCACACAATTGATATCTAGTAATTTTGGGAAGGCCATGGTTAGCTACTACAATCACATTTCTTAATTATAGATTAGGAGATATAACTATTTTTAGTGAAAAAAATTCAATAACACTTTCTTTGTATCCTCCTACACAACCTAAATTTGAATATCAAGGTTAGTTATGGATTAATGAACTATAAAGTTTTCCAGTTCTCTCTACAATCATTATCAAAGAGCATGTAGAAGAATTAGAAGAAATACCTGAATTTTTTGAATAATATATTGTTATAGAAATTATGAAAGAAATTAGAGAATCATCAAGATCAAATCTTCAAAATGTGATATTCAACATACCAGACCAAGGAAAATCCAAATTATTATCTTTATTTGAATATCCTCTCACTCACATTATTCCAAAAAGAGAGGTATTTAGGGAAAGAATAAAGGTATTTCATTCTTTATTTTGTAATCATAATTCTTTTAATTCTTTGGTACAACTTCAAGATTAGAATAATTTGACCCAGCCAAGATTCAAAACAATTGAAGTACTTCCAAGTAAAACGTTGAATATAAATAGTTAGCTTACATTTGCAGAAGAAGAATAATCATTTAATATTTTTAAATTACATACTTCAATATTTGCATGGGATTATTCTAACATGAATGGAATTCATCCTACTATTTATACTTATCATATATATATATATATATATATATGCTAATGATTCAAAACCTATTAGAGAGTCACCAATAAGAGTAAATCTAGCTCTAAGAGATGTTGTGTGATAAGAAATAGAATAATTATTGAGAGTAAGATTCATTTATCCTATCTTAGATAGTAGGTGGGATTCACCTTTGGTAATTATGCCTAAGAAAAATGGAAAACGATGAGTCTATGTGGATTATATATGTCTAAAGAAAGCCACATATAGGGACCACTTTCCCTTACCTTTCATTTATCAAGTGCTTTATAATATTGCAGGTAAGAAATACTTTTCATTTATTTATGGTTTTAGTGGCTATAATCATATTCAAATTGCAAAGGAGGATTAAGAAAAGACTACATTTACTTGTGCTTCAAAAAAAATTTCTTTTCAGGTCTTGCCATTTGGTTTATGTAATGCACTTAGAACTTTCTAAAGAGTTGTATTAGTTATTTTTGCTAATTTGACTAATGATTATGTAGAAGTGTATCTGGATGATTTCACAGTGCACAGTAATACATTTGAGGAAGCATTGCATAATCTAGAGATTATGTGTGAAACATATATTTTTTCTTTAAGTTATGATAAATTTTTCATGCTCATGAAAGAAGGCATTATCTTAGGACATCATATTTCGATCAAGGGATTAAAGAAGATCCAAAGAAGGTAGAGATAATTCAACAATTGCCAACTTTAGAAAGCCAAATAGATGTGAGACGTTTCCTTAGGCTTGTTGGTTACTACAAAAGGTTTATTTCAAATTTTAGTAATATTGCAACCCCTTAATTTTCATTACTTCATAATGATACTAATTTTGAATAATAGACAACATATTGTGAAGAAGCATTTTAGATAAGTAAATAAAAGCTTATGACTACTCCTATGTTGAGAGGTCCCAATTGGAAATTACCTTTCCATATTTATATTAATGCATCAAATTATGAAATTGGAGAAGTATTGGGGTAAGAACATCAAGAAAAAACTCACTATACCATATACTATATTAGCAAGAATCTGGTGGGAGCTGAGAGGAAGTACACCACTATAGAAAAATAGTTTTTAGCAATAGTGCATGCTATCAATAAGTTTAAACATTGCATTACTAGTAATCAATTTTTTTTTTTCACATACACCATGTAGCTATTAGATATCTCATGAACAAACCAATGGTAAGTGCAAGAATTATAATATGGTTACTTTTATTGAAAGAATTTAATGTGACTATTATTGATAAACCTGGTAAGGCCAATGTGGTAACATATTTCTTGTCTAGACTGATCAAATAAGGAAATGATAAATGAGTTCAAGATTATTTTCATAATAAAAACTTATTTGCAATTTCTGTACACTCACAATGGTTTGTATATATAGCTAAATATTTAGCAAAAGAAAATATACCTACTCATTTCTCTTCAAAATAGAAAACCAATTTGATAAGAGAAAGCTCAATATTTAATGGGTAGATGGGATTATATTTAAGTGTAGACCTGATTATATTCTTCATGGATGCATTAGAAAAGATTAAGTTTTTGATTTTCTAAGGGCCAATAATGATGAACCAATAGGAGGCCATTAGTAAAAAAAGGGAATAATCCATAAAGTTTTAGAAGCTAGATATTACTAGCCTCCACTACATAGGGATGTGAATAAATATGTACACTAATGTGATCAATGCCAAAAAATGAAAAAACTTACACCCACCAAAAAAATGCCATTACATCCTCAAGTTATTATGAAATATTTTGAAAAATTGGGGATTGAATTTGTTGGACCAATCAATCCTACATCTTAAGGTAAAAGGCATATCCTTGTTTGTATAGATTACACCACAAAATGGGTGTAGATGGTAAATTATGTAAATAATAAATATAAACATAAAATAATTCTATAAAGATGACACTTATTCAAATATATAGATAAATAAGTTAAAAGTGTGCACTTGATTATGATGTAGCAATCCTCAAGGTATCAAAAAGAAATACGAAGGATTTAATTGGAGTAGAGATGTACTTATATGGAGAGGATGAATCATGAAAACTCAATGTTGTTTCCTCTTTTGTTTCTAGCTCTGGATCACAAATGCACACATCATCAATGACATGCTAGATTTATGGTGCTAATATCATGAGACAAATAGAATTAGATCATGTGCAAAAGATAGCATGTAATAAAATCTCAAAGAATAACAAATCTTCCAATATGTGGCATCAAAAAATACCATAAGTATAATGTATGGGAAAACCACCTATCAAAGAGATCTGATAGGGATGTAAACCTCCAAATATTGTATTTATAACTTAGAAGGAAATAGAAAGGAGTGAAAGTCAACTCATAGCAATAATATAATCTTTTTTTTATTTAATATAGTTTAAAATATAAACCATGATTAATGAATTGTATTGTAATATCAACTTTATCTTGACATATGTAATATTGCTTTTAATAATTTTAGATAAATATAAAATATGATTTATTAAATAAATAATAAATCAATTTTATATTTCTACATTTTACCCCTCTTTGGACATGAAATGAAAAATATTAAAATTTTCATAATCCAAAGAAGTTTAGAGAAGTGCAAAAGTTTTAGAGTCAAAGTAAACTTTCCTTTCATAATCTATATATTAAGTATGATATCACATTTTCCTCCTTTTGGACTTGAATTGCACCTCACATTTGTATTATAAAAGGTAATCAAGATAAAATGATATACTATGTGTGAAGTAATATTTTAGGCACCTTGGAGGTCCTAATATTCGAGATGATATATGGAAACAAAAGGAATAGTACTCATACAAATCACATCGATGATAATGATATTCAAAATAAAGAGCAAGGATGAAATTAATATAATATTTTTTGGTAGACTATTGTTGTTGTAAGTCATATTCTACAATCATTAAGCTAATGTGATAATGATATACCCCAATTATGTAAGAGGAAAATCACAATCATGTTGACCTGTAATTTAGAGAATTATGCTCATGGAGGTGTCATGGCCTTGAATTTTTAGATATCAATTAATAGAATATGCATTCCATCGAAAAGTAGTAACGAGATGAACATATGAAATGTTATCATCATATACCAAATTTTCAGAGATATAATGGTCTTAATTCATCGAATAATATAGATTTTGTAATGAATTTTATAAAAGAATTTATGATGCTAACACCTTGAAGACATTCTTTACACACCATTAATGCTTTGATTTTCATGGAATTAACAAAATATATCTTGTACAAACTTGATCATGATCATTACAAGAGGGCATATTTGTGAAATAATGGCATTTTTAAATGAGCATTCAATGAAATAATAATTTTTCCCCTTTAACTTATTGCATGTTAAAGTAGGGTATGGATGTCATGAAATTCGTAAAACTAGTTTTTCAAAAAGAAATCTTATGAATATAATATAATTTTTAATTCATAAAAATACTAAAATTGTACTTATCATGCATCATTTTATGATAATTTAAACTAAGTGCATACCTAGGGTTTGGAATAAAAATTTAATTAAAAAAGGCAATTTTGACCTATCATTTTCACTTTTGTCTTGTTGTACTGAATTGGAAGTGTGGGCCAACATTTTCTCTTACCTACCCTACTAAAATTTCTCTATTTATGACCTTTTTTATCATTTCATTGGAGATACAATTCCCTTGTATTATTTCCTAATCATCAATTTATGATTTTCAAGTGTCATGGTGGATTGGCAGGCCATGGAGAGATCATTAGCCAAGAGTTGTGATCACATGAATGAATACCTCAAGAGTACTCTAGTAAAGCACATGGTAGTCATTTGTCTTTAACTTTTACCTATTTCTTATTTTTCTTCCATGTTGATTCTTCGTTTAAAAAATCTAGGGCGCACCTATAAAATTGAAAAAAGAGTGGTGGAGGTGTCAATTTTTTTATTTTTTATTGTTATTATATTATTGAAATATTAGTTTTTTATTTATAAATTTAATTTGTGCATACTATGGATGCATATTTGAAAAATATGCAGGGGGTATCTATTATTAGAAATCCTAGTATCCACATTTGATACAATTATCAAGGAAATGTGTGGATTTTTATTACATTATTTTTCAATGTATTGTGCTTATTTGTGAACATATGTTTTATTACTTTTACTATTTTATTTTTATGAGGAAGAAGGGGAAGTTCATTTAAGATGCCCTGGTCCATTATGGCTAGTGAAAAAGGGAAGGGAATTTTGTTTGTTTGACTATTATATTTCATTTTATATATATTTAATGGTGTCTAATTATTTTTGTTATTTTATTTTCATTGCAGGATAGCAATATTTTAATTCAAGGCATTTCGATGAAGTTGGAGGCTTTAGAGAAGGCCTAGGGTTGGATTAGATCTAACTGAGATAATGAGTTGCTAGAGATTGTAGGATTGTATGATTTAGCCATAGCATGACATATACAGATCAATTTCCCTTTATTGATGGCTTTGGTAGAGTGTTGGGAGAAGTAGTAAGAGTTGTTTTAAGAGAGGCACTTTGTGAATGAAAAATATCTTAGTTAGTGGATGTACTCTTTTGCATGAGAAGAACCACTTTATATGTGTGTCAAATTTATGAGATTGATTATTGTGTTAATGTTTTGAATATTGTTGGTTAATAGGGCTTTGAAGTGATCTTAGGAGATTAGTATTTTATTTTGTAAGGTTTAAATCCATCATTTGGTATCAAATCTATCTTGTAGGATCCTCTTCACAATTCTTGAAGGTTGATTCTACCCCTTTCATCTACTTTAGTGAGGTAAAAGACTTGAGGTATAAATTTCTCCTTGATCTCTTCTATTTTTGAAACGATGTTGTTTTGTAATTTTTTTCTAAACTTTAGCTTCTTATTAAACTTTCATTTTCTTATACTTAAGATTGGTTATTAAGCTATTTGCAATTATGCTTATATATTGTTTAAACAAAAGAGGCTTAACAATTGCAAAGGTTTTTAGTGCTTTATTATTTTGTTTAGTACTAAATTCCTCTTTGTTGAAGAGATTACTCTTTAGAAGGGATTAGTTTGCCATTTTTTACAAATGTTTATGGAATATATATAACAATATGTTATGTATGTTTTTTGAAATTTATCTTACAAATAAATTATTGTTACAATTGGGTTTGCAAAATTTAGTCAATACTTTACCTAGTTTACATTTTTATGTTTAACAAATATTGCCAATTGTGTTACATATTTGTATTTATGTTCCAAAAATAAATACACAAATGCAATAAAGAAAGGATGTTCTTATAAAATATAGTACACCTTTTTTTTAAACAATATTTCATAGAATTTCTTATTTTTTACAATAATCGGAAGTTTTCTTTAAAAAAAAAAAACATAGAAAAATAAAGGGCAAAAGTGGCACAACCATCCTAGTTTGGAATTCCCAAGGGGGTCACTTCTTGAGGGCTAGCTAGCCATCCCAAGGGGGCCATTGCTTGAGGGATGGATGGCCATCCCAAGGTGGTTGCCACCTCCCAAAGTGGGCGACATAGCTTGGCTTAGTAGCCATTCATCCCATAAGGAGGTGCAAACTAGCTTGGTCGCCACCCATCCCACAAGGAGGCACAACCTTTCTTGGCCATTATCCTACCCAATGTGGGCACTACAGGATAGAGGATGGTAGGTCATCTCTTCTGGTGATCATCCATCCTATAGGGCTAACTTTACATCTTCATAGTGCGACCTCCCATCACATCCACCATTGCTAATTTGGGGACTCCTCCCTCCTATAGTTTTTTTTTCCACTACAACACAAAAAAAAATGCAGGCCTTATTTCCTTTGCACCCTACACAACAAAATTTAGTAACCTCTTTATTTCCACTTATGTAATATTTTCCACCATCATGGGGTATTTTTTTCTCTCCTCTCAACCTTGACCCTTTTTTTGTTGACTTTGGGGTAGTATTTAATTTGAGAGGTATTTTTTTCCACCTTGGAAGCTTCCCTTTTAATTACAAAGGGACCTTGGTGACTTTTTCAAACTTGGAAACTTCCCTTTTTCAATGCCCATTTTTCAAGGGGGGTTTACTTTTTTCAATATTTAAAGGGGTATATATTGTCGATAAATGCATTTACTTAATTTTATTAGAGATAGTGCAATTTTGTAATAATCATTTTTTTACAAAATGGATGAATGGTGGATGGCTCAGACATGTTTATTATCTTGGAATATCATGGTGTGTTTATCATTTTTTTATACCATGGTGTGTTTATAATTTTTTTGGTGGGGTTATTTTTTAACAAGGGAGAGAGAAACAAAATTTATGGATGTTATTATGGGCCTTATTGATAATAATTATTTTGAATAATTATGTTTGGGTGTTATTCTTTAAAAAAGATCATATTGTGTAAATTGTATTTCACAAAAATTTATTGCAGGTTCAACTTATTGTGGCTAACCACTTTGTGTGGGTTCCACTTGTTATGGGCCACTTCCTATGTTCCTCATACAATGTGAGGAGTAGATCCTTAATAAATCTACACCTTAAGCTAAACATAAAAACATATTTATATATATTCCCTACCTTATGTCTAGTGCATGTGGAATTGTTTTTCACATGATTACTCATTCCAACAGTAAAGACAAAACACTTTTAATGAGGATCTCTTCTTTTTGAAGTACAAGATAAATATATTTGTTTTCTAAGCACATATTTTTTTCTTAAAAGAAAAGGAATTATTTTTGTTGTTACCAAATATCTATGCTTATGGATAAAATATTTTGACTATAAAGGCATAAGTTGTTGTATTTTAAAGGATGTTACTATTTTTTTTACGAGTATTAAGTATTGTTTTACCCTAATCCTATAAATAAATTGTGTTGATAATAATAAATTTTATTACTCTAAGCCTAACTTATGCACTTTGGCAATGTGATATTTATACTTGGTAAAAGTATAATATCAAGACTCCATAACCTTATCTATGTGGCACATGTTCAATGAATAATGAGATATTTTATTCCCCACACCATATTTGTAATTTAATTCATGTAGACTTATGTGATGCCATGTCCTATTCTCAGAAATAGGTTGATACAAATTTTGATGAAGATTTCCTTTTTGTATCAAATCTATATCAACTGCATTAATGCTGCTTGGACATGTGTGGTGTGATGATGCATCTTGTTCTAGGAAATAGGTTGATAAAGATTATGGTGAAGATTTTATTTTTGTAATAAATCTATGGTAGGCATATCACCACTTCAATGGATTTTACTATTCCACACCTACTTGACTCATTCAAATGATTATAAATAGAGCTTGTCATTCAAATTTAAAGGCATGCATTAGCCATGGTAAGCAAGTATGCAACACATATTGGTTACAAAGAGTATTCAACATATTTTGGTTATGAGGAGGATTATGTTCTGCCTAATCCTCCATCAAATTTTCCACCTAATGCTCCTCCTAATCTTTCAATCCATGCTACTCCTAATACTAAAATCCATAATTATCTTAATACTTTATGCTATCTTTGGAATAATGCTCCAACTAACACTGGGGAAGGATACTCATCTAGAGTTATGGCCAATCCCTCTCCACTAGTATGAAATCTAGTATTTACACCAGCAATTATATGTTGTTAATCACAAGTGTGATATATTAAAATGGAAGAAAAAAGTGTGCGAGCAAGCCTTTGATTTGCTCATAGAAGAGCAAAATCACCCACAAATTGAGAATAGCATGTTGGGTGAGTGTTATTCTATGCTCCACGAGGAGTTAAAATCTTTGAAGCCCCATGCTACTCCTAAAAATTCTTAAGTTGTTTGCACAATATCGAGTTAAGTACTATCTAGAAAAATATTTTAAGCAACATATATTTGGTTGATTTCTACTATATAAATAAAGGTTCTTCTAACAAAATCATGCTTACGCAATGTGTCTGAATCCTTGTTTACACTTTGTGTGCCAGTACATATATAATAGTTATAATAGCTCTTCAATTTATAATAATGCAAATTGGAAATATATAAACTCCTTGTGTAATTATACATGGATGTATGCTTGTTCATTTTATGAAGTTTGAAAAGCTCATGTCAATCTATGAAAAATGGAGTGGTTAAAAAGGTTTGACCTTCTCTGTAATTACCAAGCATTGTAGTGGTTAAAAAGGTTCAACATTCTCCATGATTTTTGAATGTTGGAGTGGTTAAAAATGTTACCCCTTCTCCACATTGCAATATTTTGTTCTCGATGGAAAATTGAATCCATAATTTTGGATTAATGCTACCTTTTTCCATCATATACATCTTAACTAGTAGCATGGTTAAGATGGTATTTATTTTTATATCTTAGGCAACTTGACTAGTTGCATAGTCAAGTTTACTTGTTGTGGCTTGTTTTTCATATATGCTACAATATTATCAAAGGAGAACTTAAATCTCCCAATCAACATGTTTGTAAATAGATAAGAACATTATGCATCATTGATATGTGGCTTCTACATTGCCTATGATTATTTGTGACCATATTAGCATTCTTAACATGGTCCCATAAGTGTATGTTGTATATCTATTAATCTTTATGTACACCTTCGTGGTTATTTCTCTTTGTGTGAGGAACTAGTTATACATTTTTTTTAAGAATTTGATGTACACCTTCATGGTTAGTTTGCTCTATGTGAGGAACTAGTGGTACATTTTGACTTTTGTTAGCATTGTTTCAATTGTCACTATGTGAGGAATCAATATGTGCATTTTGGCACTATTTGGTTATCCATATGTGAGGAAATCATATGTGCTTATGCTTTATTTTTTTATGATTATCAACATATGTTGTTATATAATAGATGATTGCATCTTTGATTGGTGAAGTTTTCAAGTGGGATAATTATTCCTATCTATGTTAACTTCAATGATTTCAACTTCAATCAAAATATCCTTAAACTTTAATATATCCTTAGGATACTTGTTAATGGTATGGTTCATATATAACTCTCTTTTTTAGTGGTAAATGCTTTCTTAAGGCCTATATATATATATGTATATATATAATTTCTTAAGATGGTAAGGTTGACCATATTTAAAAGACCTTTTATATTATTGATGGTTTTTTCGATGACTATATACTTGTTTGAGATCTTCATGATGAACTATAGTGCACCATTGATCAATTTATGTATGGAATTACTTAATTAATTTATCTTATGTTGATATGAATGATGCATTTGATTGATATCTTCTATGAGCTGCTTGTAACATGCAGGTTTCTTCTTAATGCAGGCTACTTACTTTGGGTGAGCAGGCTCATGGAGACTTATCATGTCAACTTTTTTTTGAATGAATACTTTTTATAGTTAAACCAATTATGGTTAATGATTGTATTGTAAACTATTTTTTCAAATGGTAAAGTAGTGAGTCTTAAACTAAGATCTTGCTTATTTCTCAAAGATGTAAATGTTCTTATCTCCAATTATATATTTATGGAGGAGAACTCTCTCTTTCTTATCCCTTTTCTACTCTATCCCAATATTTCATTAAGGGGGAGTGTTGTAATGTATAATGCATTATTATGTATTAACATCTTCCTCTATGTAAGCTACGTAACACTTATAAATATCTCTAGATACCTTTTAGTGTTAAGTGAATATAATCTTATGTAACCTTAACCTAACCCTTGGGTATAAGGGTGGTTAAAGGGAGGATTTTGCCCTATAATTAGAGGGCCTCCCTTATTATTTATTCATTCAATTTTGCACTCAAGTTTGGATTGTAGTTATGCTTTAGGATTATTAGGAGAAGTAGGATGAGCTATTGTAGGAGAGACACTTTATGAATGAGAATGTTCTTAGTTAGTGGATGTACTCTCTTACATGAGAGAAACCACTTTATATGTGTTTCAAATTTATGAGATTGATTATTATATTAATGCTTTGAATATTGATGGTTAAGAGGTATTTCAAGTGATCTTGGGAGATTAAGATTTTACTTGTTAAGGTTTAAACCCATCATTTATTGTTGATTTTGAGCTGGCTATTATTGAATTAGTCCTGGTAACAAAGCTTATTTTTGATTAATTTGATTTCATATCCTTTGTTTATTTTGATTCTCATTAGGCTAATTAGAATGGTTCCAATTGGTTTGATTCTAATAAGGTTGTTGTATGTTATTCCATTATGGTTCTCCCCTTTGTTGTTCTATCCATACTATACCAATCTTGATTTGCTGGCATCCATGGTGATTAATATTGAACCAAGGGTTATGGATATTGCATGTTCCACCAAGTTTGCATGATAGGCCTATTCTAAAATTCAATATCCATCCTTACCCCAATAGCATTTGTACCTATTACCATATTTGCTATAGACATCTGAGCTATAGTCAAACAACCACATTCATCAATTACATAAACTAAAAAGTTTAGTCTTGTTAAGAGGACATTCATGCAATGCATGTTTATTTCTATGTCTTGGATAATAAATTGATAATGATTAATCATATTATTTTTATTTATTCGGCTTATCTTCATCTCCCTTTAAATGATTTCATTCAACCAAATTATCAATTTTGAATTTTTCAAGTTCTTTTATCAATTCACTCATAGCAACATCAATTTTTTTCTTAAGTTTAGCTTTCTGAGAAGAAGTCCTTATTTTGGAGTATTTTCTACACAATTCTATTATATAATCCAAATCTAGTTTATTCACATTTACTTTTCCCATTACATTGAGAAAATATAATGAAGAATTTAAAAATCCTCTTAAAAAGATGATTTTACAAATTATTGGTCTATAGTTGTACCATACCTCTTTTAAACAAACAAGAATATATCCAAATAGTCTTCAAGACTTTCTTCTTCTTCTTGTTTAATTTTGAATAATTCATATTTTTGATCTTTTACTTTGCAATACTCTTGATATTTATTTAGAATTTTTTTTCATGAATGCCTAATTAGTGATGGAATCTGGAGCTAGTCCCATGAACCATATCATTGCATTATCCTTTAGAGTTGATGGAAACAATTTTCAAATTTTGAGCATCAGTTTCATAATCATAAGTTTTGCAAAGTATTTTGAACTCCAACAAGAATTGATTAGGGTATTCAGTAGAAAGACCTCTAAAGTTGGGTAAAATAGATCATGAAATGTTCTTCATAGTTTGATCATTTTATGGAGTACATTGATTGATTACAGTAGGATAGGTAAAAGTTCTAGTGGTAGTTTAATTACCACCTTCTCTACCACTACCAATTCCACTTTCTCCTAATATTTTGAACAATGGATTAACAAAATTATTCTTCAAAACTAAAGGAAAAGGTCCATTTCTATAATACATATGAAAGGGTATTTTGGATACCTCTCTCTACTTCATAATCAGTTCCACTTGAAGAAAATTGAATAGGAAAAGGTGAGGTTATTTATGAAAATATTACTACTTTTTTAAATATCAATTCAATGGGAATTGTTTCTCCAACTTGCTCTTCTTGAGTATTAGAATTGCTAATTTCTAGGCTACTCTTAGTGCCTTCTTTAGCTTCTTCAAAAATTTTTGTAGTTAAAATATTCTTAGGATATGATTCTTCCAAGTTTGTAGGACCAAATATTTCTTTCATTTGTGACTCCAAGTTTGTTCAACAAAACTTCTTTTTTCTATAATTTCAACTTGCTAAGAGTGAGAACCATCTTCTAACTTAGATGTATTTTTCTTGGGGGATTTTGGTTGTGCCCTTCCTCTTCTTCTACTTCTATTATCTCTACCTTTACTAACAAATCTCCCCCTTTATTCTCTAGTTCTATTTATCCATTCTAGACAAAACTTTGAAAACTACATAATTTTAAAAATAGTTTCTCTAAGAAATACAAAATATATTATTTCTCAAGACCACTTAAAACTTTTAAGATAATATAGATCAATAGATGAATATAATTATTCAAATAAGATCACATAGATGAGATAGGATCACCTTCATAAAATATCTATTTTCTTATATTAGAATTGAGGAAACATGGTTGTATATAACTTCTTAAATGATACTGACAACAATCCTAACATAATTTTTCACAAAAATAGTTACAACTAACACTAGTTGTTTCCTGGCAATGGTGCCAAAAATGATGTCTTATTAGTACATTATTTAATTTAATAAATCCAAGGTAAGTGTCCTAAGGATATATTTAGTTGATACTTTGTTCTAAATATTGTGATTTAATAAAAACATCAAACTTAATTGAAAAAAATTGGAAATAAACTTTAGAAAATATACATGCAATGTTATAGCTACATACTTTAGAAATATGCACACTTACATCATAAAATAAATTACTAAACTCAAATACTAAATTGAAGTAAAATAAGGATAAGAGACTTCTATTAGTTAGAGTGGTCCCTTTCTCTTTCCAACATAGATTAGGAACACAACTGTAGAATGTAAAAATTAAACTTATTTCTATGTTATCTTTCTCCAAATATTGGCATTCATTCTTCAAAAATTGGAATATAATTGATTTTATAAATAAGATAAGCTAGCCTTTCCATGATTGGAGAGGACTTATTTATTCCTAAGATGCTAATAAACTCATTTAATCCTAACTAATTACATCCTATATGTCATAAGTTTATTTGAAATATAACTCTTCCTAATCCACTATTTTGAAGATAAATGTGTAAAAAGATTAAGTCAACGTTCATATTGTTATCAACACTTCAAAGTTGGTAAATGCTTAATGATAGTTGAATTTATCTTTATGTTTGATCTTCTATTAAATCACTTCCTCCTAAGTTATTGATTAAATATTGAAGTGTTATTCTAAAGTCAACTATAGTTTCTACTAGATTTCTAGAGGTGATTGGAGAGTAACTATAATACAAGTGGCAGGAAACGTTATGCATAACAAATGATGGCAAAATAAAAATATTTAAAATATGGAAAATTGGATTCATAGTCATGGCAAAAATGTACGAAAATCATGTATAGTAAATGGTGAAATAAATGGTTTTTTTTTAAGTTGTAAAGTATTGGTGATATTATATTTATATTTAGTTTATTATGGACATCCAAATATAACCGAATACCACCATCTAATAGTACCTTCAACATCATAAAGTAATTAAATACGATCATCTCAACAAGTTAGGATGCATATGAGTATCTTAGAAAAAATATAGATGATTGTCTTCACTTTCTAAAACCCATAACTATTTTATAGATCTTCAATTAATTTAAATGATATACCATTGAATAGAACTCAAAAAGACCTTTAAAATGAGTGAGCACATGACCTCCTATGAGCAAGTGATGATTCATTAAAGGTAAAAATTACAGATGATCATCTGAAGTAAAATGCAATTGATCATATACATTTTTATTCAAATGATCATCTACATTTTTTTTAGATGAACGTATGTATTTTTTAACTTATATGACTCATTAATTAAAATTGATCATGTGACCACTCATTTTACAAGTCTTTGTGAGATCTATCCAATGGTATATCATTTCAATCGATTAGAGATGTATAAAAAATTATAAGCTATAAAAATTTATAAAAATAAATCATTCACATTCTAAAGCCCATAACTTTTTTTTATAGGTCTCCAATCTATTTAAAAGATATACCATTGGATAGATCTTGAAAAATACCTTTAAAATGAGTGATCACATGACCCCTTTTGAGCGAGTAATGAGTCGTCAAAGGAAAATAATGCAGATGATCATCTGGAGTAAAATGCAAATGATTGTTTGTATTGTTTACCTTTGATGACTCATTACTCATGCCAAAGGGGTTGTGTGACCACTCATTTTAAAGGTATTTTTGAGATCTATCTAATGAAATATCATTTAAATTGATCGAATACTGGTAAAAAAGTTATGGGCTATAGAAATTGATAAAAAAAATTATTCACTTTGTATATCCCATAACATTTTTATAGGTCTCATATCCATGCAAATGATATACCATTGGATAGATGTCAAAAAGACCTTTAAAATGCATTATCACATGAACCCTTTTAAGCAAGGAATGATTCAACAAAGGCCAAAAATGTAGATCATCTATAGTAAAATGGAAATTATCATCTGCATATATTATTTACATCAATTAGAGACCTTTAAAAAATGTTATGGGCTATAGAAAGTAATGAGTATCTATAATCTTAAGGTTATGAGAATTTGCAATTTTAACATGATGAGTATCTGTAATCCTTAGATGATGAGTGTTTGCAACCCTTAGGTGATGATCATATGCATACCTTAGGTGACGAGCATTTGCAATATTTAGGTTATGAGCATTAGCAATCTTTAGGTGATTAGCATCTACAATCTTTAGGTGACAAGCATCTGTAATATTTAGACAATAATCATTTGTAATTTTTAGGTGATGAGCATCTACAATCTTTAGGTGATGATCATTTGCAATCTTTAGGTGATGAGAATATACAATATTTAGGTGATGAGTGTCTGCAATTCATTAGAAATATAAAATGATCATTGAATTGAAGTAGTTTGATTGCTCTATAAGTTGAGAACTTTAAATGTTACTATATCAAAACAAATCTCATAAAATTTATATATAGGGTATTATTGGTGATTTCATCGATAAATAGTAATTTTTTTAATTTTCAAAGAGATATCTTGCAAAAATATAGGAGTATAGGTGGCTATTT
>Ga0068628_1000263_pt1 | contig 16489 bp, 12 predicted proteins | sample InSIn2gowninarea_FD_77431 | JGI IMG/M metagenome (GOLD analysis project Ga0068628, IMG submission 77431) | Clean room microbial communities from NASA Spacecraft Assembly Facility at Jet Propulsion Laboratory, Pasadena, California, USA -... ... | reverse complement strand
GTAGAGGCTCTCTTCTATATTGAGGATTAAAATTTCTATTTTTTTGTACATGTCTTTGAGAATTCTTACTCTCTAATTCCAATTTAATCAATTTATTAGACAAATTTCTAATTAAATTATTCATATCCTCTAATGTTTGATCTTGAGAGGATTCTACTTTAGCCTTTCCCTTATCTTGGATAGGTTGTGCATCTAGTGTTTCACCTGTAGCTACCATATTTTCTTCTATCTCTAATGCATATGTTTGGATCTGACCAAGGGTTGGGGATCTCCTTTCCCTCAACATGAATCCAAAATTTGACTCAAAGGCCCCTAAAAAAGTTATTTTTGCACCAGCACGAGGGGGCTTAATCTCCACTAGAAGACTATTGTACAATTTATTAAACCTTCTGATGAATTCAGCAACACCTTCATCAGATTTCTTCTTGATAGCATTAAACTCTGTGAGTGAATACCCATGGTCTCTTTTTCCTCCCCATCTCTGGGTGAACATGCACTCTATCTCTTCCCATGTTGTAATAGAGTTATTAGGAAGCCATTTAAACCATTTTCTTGCTTCTCCATCCAAGGATTGGATAAAAAGTCTTAGAACAACATCCAGATGTTCAACATTTAGGTTTTCTGCAAAATCACAAAATATTGATACATCATTTTTTGTTGTTTGTTCATCCTACCCTTTGAAATGAGGAATAATCTTCAAGTATTCTTATGGAATTTGATTCAACTATTGTGGAAATTGAATAGGTGTTGTCATATTTTCTCCTAAATTTACTGAACCTTGATTACCAGCAGGTGCAGAACTTGTCTAAGGAGTAAATGGAGTGTGCAGAGGTAGTAATGTAGTTATAGGTGCAGGATGAATAACTATAGGAGACACTGAAAAAGAAACAGACTCTAAATATTGTTCCTGACAGTTGGGTTCATGGAATGAATTGGATGTAGAAAGTGACTCTTGGTCAATAAAAGATGAATGTGAAAGATGTGATGAACTACTGCCTGACATAGACAGTGTAGGACTTGGTGTAAGTGGAGTTTTAGGCCTTCCAACCTTCTTAGAAACTAACCTTTTAGGATCTAAACAGTCTTGAACTTTCTATTGTGAGGTTTCTGACCTTGTATGGGGTCTCTTTGGAGCCAGAGTTATTGCTTTTGTTCAAAACAACCAAATATTTCCTCCTCACTGAACAACTAGAGGAAACTATTAAGAACGGAGGGAAAAGTTCTCTTGCCTTCTCTCCCCGGCAAAGGTGCCAATTAATGTTGTACCTTAAGAAACTAATTTCCTGGTTGTGTAGAAATTGTGCTTAAGACATTAATGTTTATAATTATTGTCACTTATTTGTCACTTAATTGTACGTTGTGTTCTCAAATGAAGGACCTAGGAGACTTGGCTTTTAACCCTCAATACTTAGGTGACATGTAAATATCAGAATGCCATTTGATTGCTGAATATAAATGATGAATGAAGAAAGCTTGGAGAAGTCAGAGACAATATGTTATTCTACATAAAATCTACTATTTGTGACACTTGGAGAAATTAAAGATAATATGTTGTCTTACATAGAAACTACTATCTGTAACTTAGAAGAATTGTAGTGGTGGGAACTTCAAGTATAGGAGTTCCCTTGTAAGGGATTTTAACTTCATTTACATAAGAAAATAAAGACCTACAACTTCATTACCATACTTAAAGGAAGAAAACATTAGATGACACATAACAGAGAAGTCACAAAATCATACCCAACAATGTATGGAAAACTTCTGATTCTTTCATTAATCAACAATTGTATTAGGAATACAATGGCCTAGTCTTCGGGTTCTCTAAAGTTTGAACCCCTTCTCTATAAATTTTCCTCTTTTTATACATTAAGACACAGTTGGTAATCACCAAAACTGTCAAACTACTCAACTATTCTCTTAACTATCTAAAGTAAAAGTTATTACAGAATATTACATAGAGGGTAAAGGACATCTCATTCTCAAGAAAATAAAATAACAAGAAGTAATAGAATTTGGAAAAATGATGATGATTGTTTGCTTTTCAGATCTATTGCTTCACTACTAATAAAGTTTCTCTGTAGATGCTTTGATAATGGTTAAACTGTTTTAACACAACAAACTGTATTTTGACAAAAACCCGTGCGTGGACTTGGGCCCACGTATGTATGAGGAGTGTTTTGATGGGCTAAATCATAAAGAAACCCTAACAATCACCTTTCCTTTGGAGTTTTAGTCATCCGCCTCTAACTTTGGTTATTTTGCTAAAACAACGAAACTGACTAATTTACACAGAATATGACAAACCTTCGGTTACCTTAGAACTCAAAAGAATTAACACTCTAGTTCATAACCTATCACGTCTACCTGAGTTGTGTGCAATCACTGTTTGATCACACATTTAATAAACGGTCCAATCCTTTGGAACTCAACAAAACTTTAAACCTATTGAACTAAACCTTATCAAGTCCGCTTTCTCAACGCCCCTTTGACTCCCATACAGACCTGATAGGAAATAAAAACTTCCAGTTAACGATCTATTGGGTCTGATTTTAAAGATAAAACTTGATTACTTTTCCACCTGATATCAGTCAGATCCCCTCTCTTTCAATGGGTGGTTGTGATTGGCCTAGACTCCAGCAGATTAAGCTGTATTTCATACAACATCATGTCCAATCTCCGAAATAAACCCCATTCAAGTTAACTACACGATTGTCGGCGGATTTGTGGCCTGTTGATTAGACGACCCATATATTCTTGTAGGTTTCACACATTTCAAAGCCATCAATCAAATAAAATTAGTTATTTCTTTTAAACATTGAGGGGGTAAAGAATGTACGAGAGCTTCAATGATGTTGAACCCCCGTAGTAATTTCAAGCCACACATTGCGGTCAACCATGCTAACGTCATGATCAACTGTGGGGGTTGAGCTTTAATTAATCTTCGTTCTCATTGCTTCCCCGCAACACACCTCAATGTAATCGTCAAGCTTTCACTTGATCACACCTCTTGAACTTGCATGACCTTTAGACAATGCTTTGATTTTTCTCATTTTTCTTTCATTTTGTTATAAAGCTGAAAATAAAACTTAAATAACAATAGATGCTACAATACCACCCATGGAATTTACCCATGGTATTATAAGTGACATCCACCCATGGTATTGTAAGTGATATCCACCCATCATATTCAATCACCCATGGTATCTACCCATAGATTGTCCACCACAATTTAGCTTTTACAATAATTCTTTGTTTTAATAAAAAAATTATATATGGTTTTGTTTACTATGTGTTCTCCTCTTTTCTTCTCGCATTTCAATTTTTTAGATCTTGGGGGCCTCACTCCAAGATCTAAATCAGCGGTATCAAATTCAAGTTACCACTCAAAATGAATGAGGGTTTCATGCATATTTCATTTTCAAATTTTTGCAGTAATCTTCAACAAATTTCATGCATGGGTTATGACCTCCACAGAGAACTTTCTTGAGCAAAGCGAGAAGATATTTTTTTTTTGAAGGAAATTTTTGGGCAATGAGTTTGAAGATCAGATCTAAAAAAATGGTGCAAAATTTACCATAAAAAAACAGATATGGATTCCTTGCGAAAAAATAACCCAAACTCAAAAAGGAAATCATCCAAGTCAAAGTCCGAATGAGGGAGATATCGTGATTTAAAACCAAATGTGTTGCAAAACATTTTTTGATGGTAATTCATGGATGGAAACTGTCTTATAATTTTTTTGTATTCTTTGTGCCAAATTTAAGAAAAATGATTGTAGACATGATTTCCTCTTGAAAAATCACCCAATTTCAAAAACACAATTTGTCAAATCGATGTTTGGACGAGGGAGATATCGTTGATTTAAAATCATCTTTTCTTTTAGAACTTTTCTGATGGCGAGACAGTTACAACATGAATTTGAGTTTACAAAATGTCTAAACAAGGATTTTAATCACATGGTAAGATGAAGAATTGTCATTCTATTTCCAAAACTAGGATTTAATAAATATTTTGAGTTATATTGACCGCGTTATGCCCATTTTAAATTATTTTTCATATCTAGAGCAACATTTGGAGAGGGTTCTCTTTGGAGATGTGCCCTCCCACCCCGCTTTAGTAGGCACCTGATTCACATTCATCAGTTTCATAATAACCACATTTGGTTTCGGTTCTTTGGAGATGTGCCCTCCCACCCTAGGCCATCTAGGCACTTGCTACTTCATTAATAATCAACATCATAGTTATGGGTCAACCACACAAAATCCTTATCATTGAAGTTTGTTGGCTAGGTCGCACACTATTAGTATCATAGTTGGTCACAAGACTTATAGGGTAGCTCTATCCTTGGATCTTCATTCATCATGGTTATGGGTTAACCACATAAAAACCTTATTTTCAGTGGTTTTTCATATTCAACAAAGGATTCTTAGGAGGGAACTTCACATAATGTGGACCATTTCTTCTTAAAGAGGGAGGAATGATCCGAATGGAAATTGGCAGCCACCCGTGGTATTCATCCACCCAATGTACCTATCCACCCATGGTATTGTAAGTGGCATCCACCCATGGTATTCATTCATCCATGGTATTGTAAGTGAGATCCACCCATGGTATTCAATCCCCCATGGTATCTACCCACACATGGAATTTAGCTATGGTATTATAACTAAAAAAATACTATAAGTAACAAGTTGCATTTTGTAAAAGGACAGAGTTTCGACCACAATGTAGCGTATACAATTATTCTCTATTTTAATAAAAAAAATATTTGTGCTTTTGTTTACTTTGTTTTATACTCTTTTCTTCTCTCATTTCAATTTTTTAGATCTTGGGGGCCTCCCCCCAAGATTTAGATTACAACATTTTTCTGCACAATTGCAAATATGAAAGTTCCCTCAAGGATTATTCTTGACTTTTTGAATCTAAAATTTGATTGCGAGCACGGAAAAACGTTTCTTGAGCACACATCTTGTTTTCTTGAATTTTGAACTTTCATCAAATTAATCATGATGATACCCTACATTCAAAGCATGTGTTAAACAATGGTGTTACACATTGTCAACTGCCTTTATTCATTCTTTGGAACATCTTATCAATTATCTTCCCCTCACCTTTGACTGGTATGGCTATGAAAATGTTCATAAGAAAATAATTCATCTCAGAAAAGAAATTGATGAATCTATTGAAGATTTTGACGATCATTTCATTCACTTATGTTATGAGTTTATGAGGATGATATTGATTAGAATTTTATGAAGAGAAAGTTGAATATATTGTTCATATTTCTTTAAACTCATTTGAATCTGAATATTTTGAAAGCCTCCCAACATTTCTTGGTTATGGAGCTCCCCAACATGTAAAGTAAGAATTTGTTTTTCTATGTGACTTTTCCTCTTCTTGTGATCAAACAACTCCATGTACACAAGTTAAGGTTGGTGAACATGCAAAACAATCTATCAATATGACACCATCATCTCCCCCCTCTCATATTCAATATTTGAACTCAAGTTCCAATTTCAAATTTGTTTTAATCAGTGATATTGTTTCCTCTAATCCTCCATCAGTTGTTTCCTCCAATCCTCCTGATTTTGAGATGATACATCTCCGTATTTCTTTTATTCCTCAAGATGATCACGTTCAAGATGGAGTCAGTGGAGACAAAGAAACTTGAAATATCTTTCATAATGATTGTGTGTGGGATTCTGATTTTGAACAAGACTCTGCAATGAAAGGAGACATTTCATATTATTCCTCACCTTTCACCCATTATATTGACACATCCAATGAGTCTATTACACCTTGTTTCATCTATGTATCAATTAGTTTTTGAAAATGTTAACTCTAATTGGAGTTAGGAGTGTTGGAATGTTGATTTTACATCAAAGGAAGGTGAGAGAGGATCCTCTCTTTCTAATGTATCTCATCCTTCATTCTATCAATTTGAAGAAATAGAGAATGGAATCTCTAGTTTTTAATCAGCCCCTATTTATCATTCATAAAATCATGAGGATTCCTTTCTTTCTGAGAAATCAAATTCTAGTTAGGAGTGTCTTGATATATTCATTGATTCATCCAGCAATGACTCTATGTATTTAATTATCGATTATTATAAGCCACCAATTTTCAATGATATATCTTCATATATCTTGGAACCATGTCAAATTGTCGAGGTACCTAAGCCTATGTTGATGGTTATGTTAGGTTCTCCTGATCTTGGTGATTGTTCCAAGCATGATTAGATTGATATTCTTTCTAGGAATAATTCTCATTAGTTCATCGCAATGTTAGGTCAACTTGATTCGGGATAGATTCAAAGTTGACCAGGTGAAATAGTGATGGTTTTGGGGCACATGGTATTGTGCACCCATAGTATTCTGCCCATGGTATTATATGTAATGAAGCTTATAAAAGGCTGGAAGGGCTTTATTGTAATGTAGGCCTAGAGGTGAGCGGTGAAGGCTCACTTGGTTGGATTGGCTAGGGTTTTTGGCCAATGCTAATGAGATATCATTAGGTTGAGTTTTCCCATATAAACATGTGTGTTTATGTGATTATGGTTGTTGCTGGTTATTTTTATATTTATTCCTTTTGGTAATTATTTATGTTATGCAGTCAATTTCTTAACAACTGGTGTTAGAGCCAAATATTGGCTTCAAAGGGATTCTTTGATGCCAAGGGTTTATAGGGCTTGATGAGATCAATCCAACCTTTTACATATCTGGGTCTGGAAAATAATGGTACAAGATTTGTGTATGAAGCCACTGTCGATGGTGGAGATCGATGGAAATCTTGCAAAGAAAATTGTGAGAAGATTTTGAATGTCATCTGGAGGAGGAGAGGATGGGTTAGAAGAGCAACAATGAAAATAAATAAATAAAATTATTGAAGTCAAAATTATTGCATGTAAATGGGAATACTACTGTAAGACCTGGTAAGGCATGTGTACCCCTAGGTAATCACTAGTAAAGTTTGGTAGACCTATGTGATAGGGGGGTGTCAGGCTAACAATACCTCGGGTAAAAGATCTGAGAGGGGTAAGGGCTAGAGTGAGCAGGATTATCTCACTTAGCAGGTTTGGCTGGAGTTAGTCAAGGAACCCCAAGTCAAGTTTAAGGGGGCAATTGTTAAGTAAACTTGACTCGGGATATAGTCAAAGTTGACCAGGTGAAACAGTGACGGTTTTGGGGCAGATGATATTGTGCACCAATAGTATTCTACGCATGGTATTATATGTAATGGAGCTTATAAAAGGCTGGAAGGAATTTATTGTAATGTAAGCCTGGAGGTGAGTGGTGAAGGCTCACTTGGTTAGATTGGCCAGGGTTTTTGGCCAATGCTAATGAGATACCATTAGGTTGGGTTTTCCCCAGATAAACATGTGTGTTTATGTGATTATAGTTGTTGCTGGTTATTTTTATATTTATTCCTTTCGGTAATTATTTATGTTATGCAGTCAATTTCTTAACATGCAAAACTTGAAAATGAAGCTATCCTTCAACCTTAAGATCCTTCACCTTCATTCCACGATCCTATTTCTCAATGTTTAGAGGAATCATATTTTGCAAGCCCTTTTGTGAAACACAAGTTCTTGTCTTTCTTCATGTTTTCCAAGATTGAGAGTCAGAATGGATGCTTTGATTTGAGACTTTGTTGCGATATATGTAAATGTCATGATGCATGAATGAAATATTTAGAATATGATTTCTTATTGTACTTTTGTACTTGCACTTTGTGTCTTCAAATGTTTGAACATGTCGCATTTTATATTTCTTGTCATGTGTTTTTCTTGATGATCTTTCTTGTCATTGATTCCCTTGCTGATACAGGTTAGTTAATTATCCATTGGTTACACTCGAAGTTTCACTTTACATAAGCCTAGGATATTTTATGTTAATATTAGGAGTAGGTTTAGTTACTTAGCTCAATTTTAATTTTTCTTGTTTGTTTTTTTTTTCGTGCTTTATTGTGCTTCTACTGTACTAAGTCTTGCATGATATCATGTTTTTACTCTAAAATAAGCTTGAAAAATTTCAAGAGGACATCGTACAACTATGAATGCTTCGATTTATATATATTTCGTCTCTTCTCTTGGGCCTTATATATTTTAGTTAATGACGCCCAAATGGAAAATATGTTCTTCCTCAAAGAAAATCTTAGTGAAGTTATAATGATTGAATCTATAAATAATACTCTCTTCTTTAATTCATTTTTTTATGTTTGATTGGTTTTATCCGGTCAACTTAGTCAAGTAGATTACGGAGGGGAGGAAACCTAAACAAGTGGGCTATATTTCAAAGGTGTATAAATATCTTTATTTGAAGGGAAAGCCTCTTCTTCTTTGAATAAGTTGGAAGCCCTCTTCTACCTCATCAAATAAATAAGTGTCGATGCATAGTTATATAAATAAAAATAAATAAAGGGTGAAAGAAGATAATGAATTTGTGCGTAGGGAGGTGAGGCAAGCAACTTTGTTGGGGTATTGTCAAGGCTCATTAGTAGCAAAGAAATGTTTGTGTTCCTAAAGTGACTCCATTAGAGTACTATCTAGGCCTGCTGGCAGTGAAGCAACACCAATTTAAGACGAAAACTAAGACCTTGATAATAATTTTCACTTGCATATCTAAACTCTCCTTAATATCCCCAATCGAAACAAATCAGTTTGACTTGATTTTGTTAGTGTGTTCCAGTGAAGAGAATGAAGGGGCTATATATTTCACTAAGGCTAAATAAATAATTTGTGGTGATCAATGAAATGAAAATATTTCCAGAAGTGCTAGACCTGATTTATAGAGTTAGACCCGTATAGAGAGTTGGAGTGCCACCAATGTGTCACCAAGTGTTGTATCTGCTACAACCTCTGCCGAAACTTTTTCCTCGACTTCTATTTTGGAGCCTCACCTCTATTAATAAGAAAGTATCTTTCATGGTCATCAAGTATTCCTCTTGTTGTTTCCTAAAGATTTTACTTTTCTTTGCATGAATTTCTTGTGATGACTTAATTAGGTTGTCTTGATGATAACTAAATCTTGTCAATGATAATTAAATAAATTTTAAATAAAAACCATATATTGCCTCATACACCAACTATCAGTCTTCCCTCTAAGAATTGCACAGTTCTTTGTCATTGGAGACTATGATTTGCAATCATTAAAGAAAATAAGCCACAAGAAGTCACTGAGCATGAAAATTGTGTTATCTCCCTCTTAGAGTCAAGACTGTGCATTCAACTGAGATAGTAAACTGTGCAATTCCTTGTTCCTAGGAATTGTGTAGTTCCTTTTGCCAATGTGATTATGTAATTTCTCAGAGTAATTTGATGTTCATCCCTAGAAAATAGGGAGTTCACAATATTTGTTTGACATGTGGCACAAAGTTTATATTTTTTATTATGGACAAGTGTCACTTTTTCCTTGATTTTAAGTCTGTTTATGATAAACCATAACCTAACCCCATGGGGGAAAGATCTATGTAATAAATGCTTGTATATCTCATTTTCACACTGAGAATTAGAGCTCTTGCCTTCCACATTAAATCTAGTAGATCTGAACTTAGTTTGCAGTGAATTTTTGGATAATTTTCTCATGTGTTGCTTTTGATACCTTTTATGTCGCATTTGTATCCTTTTCTTCTATGAGTTTTATTTTTGCCATTCCTCTTCATGGTAGCTAGCATTTCTATTATTTCTAGCTTGTACAAGTGTTGTTTTTGTTTATCATTGTTGGCTTGTTGGGGCATGACCCAGGTTCAGAGTTAATTAGCCAAACAAAACCTTGTACTACTAGCCCTTCCAGCAACAGTCCATAGAGTGTGGACTGAGTTCTCACCTGAAGTAATATGCGAGGGTGCTAGAACTAGGTTTCCGCACCCTTGAGATGTCTGAGAAGTATGACTGGTTCTATGTTTGTTCCTGCGTGCAGGTCGCTTCGCACACTTCCTGTTCCTCACATCCTGATACACTGCCTTTGCGCAGCCCTAACTAGGGGTTGTGTTGCGCTCTGCGATATTTCCCGAGATCTTACTTATCTTCCATTGTTAATTAAATACCTTCACCTACTTGAATGTCTTAAGTTATAATTTGCAACACAAAACATTCATACACGATCGTGCAGTAAATAAACAGTATACTTGCAAATTACTTCCAATCATGCATTAAACTAGGAAAATATACACAGAATTATAGAAAAACTTCTCTTTATTGATTCTCCCAATGGTTACAGACTCGACCTGCCCTGCACACTTAGCTGCAGGGGTCCGTGCACTCAGCTATGGACTTCTGGGCCTCTGCGCACTCAGCTGTAGAGCATTCTCCTACACTATGACCCACAGACACACTTTACAGTCTGACTCAATCCCTTAGACTTCTCATGCTTCTCTTCTATTCCTCCCTTAGTCATGTTTTACACTTAGAGCCTCGCTCTATTTATACAATCCCATGGTCTGCGGACAATGGGTAGGTCTATCCAATCGACATTACATTACAAAAATAGGGTGGACAACCTTGTGCCTCTATTATAATTTCACACCCCACGCCCAAGAGTCGTGGAGCTTTTACAGAAAGATTCAGTCAAAACATGGGCTTTAAGCCCCAAAACATGCACTGAGGGGATTCCATGGCCAACAGGCCCCCAACACAAACATCGTGACTCGCTCTCGAGTCACTCTGTTGGTGCAGAGATCTTTGTATGGAGTACCTCCAACTGTTCTCGAACTACAGCAAGGTCAGCAGTGCACTGAGCTGCTACTTACTGGATCTATTGCATACATTGTTCCCAGACCTTTGTGTTGGAAGTGCTTGTCTATATCAGTGCATGCATCCCCTGCAGGTGTGCGAGCTTGCCTTCAATTTCTACTATGATGGTGAAGGCCTCGTTAATACAAGACTGAATGGTTGCCTTCAGGATTACTTCCTTGTGTCATGCCATGTTCACCTACTCTTTTAGCACTTTAGCCTGTTGCATCCGTGCGAGCCTTTAAGTGAGGCTCACCATCTGCACAATTACTTTGATGTTGTCATACTACTGTTGGAGTTCTCACACCTCTGTCTCTAAGTGCTGGATGTTGGGGATCTCCTACAGATTTTTAAGGTCTTCAAATGATTCTTCGAACATGCTGGTGTAGTCTCGCACTGCACTGCCAATTTCATCCAATCCTGCTGTGATAGTGCTAACGCAGTGTTCTCTGACTTCCGGAGGGGTGGAAAACAATGCCTTTATTCGTAGCTTGATGATATTAAGGTTCAACTCTAGTTGAATCTTTGTCATTTCCTCCCGTGCCTCGCACACCCATGCTGCTAACCTGTGGATGTGCGACTCTGTTGGTATGTCTGCTGGGATGGCTAGCTCTAGGATGCTTTGGAAAGCTTCACCTATTACCTGTACTAGCTATTGATTGTGTGACACCACTTCATCATGCTACAAGTTCAATTGTTCCATATTGATTTTCTGTTCAATGAGGACTTGTAGTGCATGGTTCTCCCTAGCTCACAGCTCTGTAGTTATCCCATCCACAAAACATATAAGGTATCTCACGGTAGTGTAGCCATATTGATACCAAGATCCTTCAACGAACTAACCGTAGGCCGATAGCCTCATTTGTTGTCATTAGTGCCTGTTCTGGCAACACTATAGTATTCATCATCTACACATGCACCATTTGTTCTGTTGTCATTGTTCTAATTGTGAGGCTAGTCACAGGGTACCAGCCTAAGGAAGGTGCACCTATAATTCCTGTAACTGCACTCTAAGGGCCCCCAACACAATCTGGTTCTCCTGCATGAAATTATGGATGGCCTTAGAGGTGACATCGTGCACTGTCTCACTGATGTCATGCAGATCACCCTTGTTTAGGGTGATCGGGTCAATAGACAACTTTGATGTCTTGACCTTCTTACGCGGCCTTCTTTGCTCAGTTGGGTGCTAGCGCTTCAACTGTGTGGATGCAGTTTGTGGGTCTGTGCCTCCCTCTTCTTCCTTTGCTTCCTATCCATGTGAAGGCAGTGTTTTGCCCTCGCTCACCTTCGCGGTTGCCACTTGTGTTGCTGCTGCTGTGGCATTTTCTTACTCAGTTGTTTTCTACGTAGCATCCCATGCCACCCACACTTCTGCTGTCATAGCCTCCTTCCTTCTCTTTTGGCCAACTATGTGATGCATAGCTTGGTCTCGTCTTTCTTCCTTCATGCTACCGACTTCTATATCTCTATGATGTCTGGAGTGCACCATTCCAGCAGCCATGTCTCCAAGATGTGAAAGGTGACATCATCTATGGCTACAAAGGGTAGCTACCTCTACTATTTGGTCGAGTCTTTGCATGCTCTAATGTAAATGTTATGGATGTCTACTTTAAATTCCATAAAACTCTGAAGACTATTGTAGATAGTGGGCGATAACCGCGACTTGCGGTTGATCCCCATTCTAAGGTTCACCTCCATGAACACCTAGAATATTTTATTGTCGCGGATCCTAGTGGCATCCTTTTGGCCCAGAGCGAAGTATACTTCGTAGCCTCTAGTAGATCTCTGTCAATTGTGGGGAATTGACTATCCTCCGGTAATTTCCCTACCACGAGTACTATGGACAGTAGAAGCCATGCATAGTCGAACGTTTTTCCCTGTTCCTGAGCTTCATGAAAATTCTCTAAAAAGTCCTTTCAGAGGAACTCGGATCAGTTAAAATGGACCCCCTCCGTGCACTTCTCAGCTAGTGCTACCATTGGCATGGGTACCTTGTCTGCACAACACTTGTTCATAACCTTACCAGCTAGTATTTGTGTTGCAACTTTCACTACTTTGTCACTGATGCTAGATATGGCATAGCCCCTTTTCTTCTTTGCTAGCTTGTATTTTTTCTTCATGGCCTCCGTGATGGCCAAGTCACTACTTTTCCCTTCCGAGATGTCTGCAGGATCCTCTCCTTTACATGGAATCTAGGAAATGCGGTGAATCAAGTCTGTCATGATGGGGATGGGCTCCTCCAGCCAAAAACACCCATCATGCACTAGGAAGAGTAGTTGTCTCATGAAAAAAATGATTATTGGGGCACAGTGGAAATGCAGCACCCAAAGCAAGTTCAATAGCCCAGTCATTTCCACTCTGCATAACCACTTTCGCGACACTAATTTTGTAATCCCCACCATAGTGTTCTGCTTGGGATTCATGAGGTGCGAGGTCGCAAGGTGAGTGAACTTCTCGTGGTCAGCGAGGTCCCAATCTTCAATTTTAAGCTTGGAACTTGGCCCAGGTGCGTGCCCTAAAAAATAATGTTGTTTGGGAGGAGTAGGGTCTAGAGCGAGCTCTTGGTCTCATCAAGGTCCTTGGGCACTCTAGCCTTTCTTTTTCATGGAGGGACATAGGCGGGTAGCTTCGTCGGGGGGTGCACAGGCTGAGTTTCCTCCTCCATGCCTTCATCCTCATCTTCTTCGATAATTAGGTCCTCCAGGTCTTCTTCTTCTTCATTAGTCTCTATGGTGACAGATTTCCCATTTTCCTCCATTGACAACTTGGTGCACGGTGGGTTCTGCGGGGACACATGTATGAGAATAATCACTTGCTTGTCCTTCTTGGGTCTTGGCATGCGTGGTGATTTTGGGAGTTCTACCTCAATCCTGACACCTTTCGGAGCATCCCCCATAGTCAAGGCTTGCATTGCCTCTTCGACTGTTAGTTCTATTATCTCCATAGCATCCTTAGCTATTGCCATTGTCTCCCTCCAGAAATCTAGCACTTGCGAACTTAGGGGCTCAATCAACGCTTGACACACAACAATCAAGGCTTTTCTCGATAGCTCAATTCGCGAATGACCAAGTGTTGTTTGCTAGGTAGCCCTTTGTAATTTATAGTGCTTTTTGAATTTGAATTTGACTATTCCCCCCAAATCCGGTTCATTAATGCTCCCTTGGCGACAGATTTTTCCAAATCTTTCCCATAAATCGCATCTTAAATGCCTACTGCCCACTCCATTTGGTCTCAAGTCAAGCATCCCATCATGAATAGTGACTTAAATGGTCACTTTCTGGCCAACCCACACAGCAGTGCAGCCCCCCATGTGTGGTCGCAGACCTTATGACTCTTTGCTTCTGTGCACAACTCCAACATTGCACAGTTCCAGGGAAGAATAGTTTATAGTCCCGTGCTCCCTTTCAACTACATAGGGCACTAAGACTGTTCTTCCTTCGGCTACTCAGATGGTTTCACCACCCATGTAAAGTTTCATCCTGTCATTCATCATGTTTCCTAGAGAATACCCACCTTTTATTTGTACTGTTGGCATCGTGCACTTTACCATCTGCAACGTGCTACCCTGGTCAATACGCTTAGCAATGTGCGGTCCAAGCCAAGGCATTAGACTGATCAATTCATGACAATAGGCCATAAACATGTCATCACGATCATATGCATCCTACCTTATCACCCTAATATTTTTTCCAAGAAAATATTCCTTTATCTTGTCTTCCAGCTTCTTGACTTTCATGTCCATCAAAGTGTTTTTCTTCCTTAATTGTGCCCTTTCTTCTTCATGTTCTTGGAGTCTAAAATTTCCTTGTTGGATTTCCACTTCCAAGGTTCCGCGAACCATCGTATCTACCAGTGTTGCCATGCATGGTCTAAGCTCTCCAAGTACTATAGGGCTTACTATGGTTGCTTCATACTCCAACCTTTGTGGTGCCCGCACAGTCAAGTTTTTGCACATGGTCCTATAAGCCCAGAGAACTGCTAGTATGCATAGGTCTTAGTCAGTCCGTTTCACATTGTGGACCTTATTCAGTACTCCGCATACTTTGTTAAAAGCTTCTGTGTTGATATTCTTCTGTGCACTTAGTCTTTCCATACTTCATGGTCCCAACCAGAGGGGTCGTTCAGGCCATTTCCTTCCTCACAGTTGTTTACTAATTGTGTCTCCTATTATGAGGATGGTGTGCATTCATAAAAGTTTCGCGCCATATGCCTGTATCCACCTAGATAGGTGGGTGCGCGGGCCATTTTGTTCAAAAACTTTGTTTGTTAATCACATCAGAGGCTTCCCAAAATACATGCTCATCATCCTTATGCATTCACACCAGTCCTCAATTCTTCGTTGGTGCGTACCCCACCATCTTGTGAGCATAGCTTGTAGTACCCATTTTAGAGCATCGAAACATTGTTGTTCTGGTACTTCTGTTTCAAAATTTCTTAGGAAGTCACCACCTCACTTAACCCATCATACGTACACAGATATCTTACCTTTGTTGCTATATAATGCAATGACCTTATCATCATGTTACAGTTGAGCGTGGTTACCTCATGTAACTGGTTCTACCATCGTTCTATCTCTTCGCCAGAATCTGAGGTGTAGGAGCTTTCGCACTCCCATGAGATTCACCCATCTGCAGTTGGATTTACCTAATCTTACTTGTGCACAGTTATTTTGGAGATGCAACCCAGGTCATTATCATTGTCATAGTCATGCACTGGATCCATGTAGCGTGATCCTTCTATACGGTCTAAAGGTACCACTATGCGCAGAGACTTTTTCTCAAAGATCATCTTGTGCTTCTTTAGATTTATCACTCCATTCATGTTAGTGGCCCAATCTATCCCCAATAGCGCAGGGTAGGGATTACTGTCATCAAAAATCTTCATCACTTCGAAATATGCTAGCGCACTTGCTCCTTTGATATCTACTGTGATTCCCTACAATCTCCCCATAGGTAGGATCTTTTGTTGGTTCGCCATCTGCAATTGGATAGGAGACGATTGCAACACAAGCCTACCCATGTGCTCCCATTTCTACTTTGGCAAGATGTTTCTGTCCAATCCTAGATCCAGAATCACTTCGTCCATCTCATATTCTCTGATCTGTGTGATCAATCTCATTTCCCTTCCTATTCGCATTGTGAGCTTCTCCTGGCGCAGTTCCAACACATCTAGTTATGAGTTCTTGCAACCCTTTTATAGCCTTGCTGTCGTGCAACAGCTTCATGCATGTATCCAAGAACATAGTGAGCATCAATGGGTCCATTTCCGGCTCCAGTCTACCTTTACTTCCTGAAGTGGAGGCAATATAAAAGCTCCCCTTAGCTTCCATGAGGGTCTCCTTAGTGCGCTCCAAATCAAATTCTAGTTCCTTCGTTGGAGCCTTACAAACCCAGGTGCTTTCTTCAGGTTGCTTGCCTTTATCATCCCATGTCGTAAAACCACTCCGGAGCATGATATTTACATTAATGTCTTCCTCGCAGGGCTCAGACCTCATCATTTGTAGGTTTTGAGTCAAGGGAGGCTGGAGTTCTCCTTTATCACACAACCTCACCATTAGTGTGGGACAATCCTCCATCTCATGGTCAAACAACATACAATACAAGCATGATGGTCACATTGGATTCATACAATCATGTGCATAATGCCCTAGCCCTCTGTAATTGTAACATATCAGGTGTCCATGACCTCTTCCTGGTCCCCCTACACCTCGGCCTCATCTATGCTCTTGAAATCCAGTTTGCAGCATGCCTATGTTCTGGT
>Ga0068628_1000262_pt1 | contig 16495 bp, 19 predicted proteins | sample InSIn2gowninarea_FD_77431 | JGI IMG/M metagenome (GOLD analysis project Ga0068628, IMG submission 77431) | Clean room microbial communities from NASA Spacecraft Assembly Facility at Jet Propulsion Laboratory, Pasadena, California, USA -... ... | reverse complement strand
GCCTTAAGAAACTGCGCAGAAATGTCAAGTAGGCCCTCTACTACCTGTCTTGCACTATTCTCCAAAATTGTGTAGTCATGCCCAGCAAGTCCCTTCTAGCATGTCTATGCCGTTTTGGAGAACAGTGGAAAGCAAGACAACGGAGGACCTGCTAAACATGACTATGCAGTTTTCAAGAGAAAGGCATGACAAGGCTAGAAGGGACTTGCTGGGCATGACTACACAATTTTGGAGAATAGTGCAAGACAGGTAGTAGAGGGCCTACTTGACATTTCTGCGCAGTTTCTTAAGGCAGTGCAGAGCAAGGAAGTGGAGGACCAGATGGGCATGTTTGCACAATTTTGGAGGACAGTGCAGACCCAAGTCTCAAAGAAGTGTAGGCTTCTAGCGTAAAAGAGGGAGGCATGATGACTGTGCTTGAGAAATGCACAGTTCAATTTGGACATGGAGGCAGTCTTCTGTGCAGTTCTCGGAGACAGATAAGCTGCTCACTTGCGGGATTGCTTAGTGTAGTTGACCTGGAGGACAACCTCAAGCACTACACAATTTCGGGTAGCAGAGTAGGGTCATTGAGGGCTGAGATTGCGCAATGTAGCTTAGTTGAGGTCTGGTGGAAGATGGTTGTCCGGTCAGACAAATGTTAGGAAAATGGATAACTATTGAAAGAAAGTGAACTTGTGCAGACTTGACATTGTGATGATACACTTAGCAAACTTTGACAACGAGACAACATAGACCACCTTGACAATAAGACAAAACATGCCCTCAATGAGACTCTCTTATAGCTGAGAATGGCAAGTGCAACACTTGAGATAGACCTTTAGACGACTGTGACCACACTTGCGCGACAATTCTTACAACCTTGTGTGTGAGCACGACGGATGTTTACATAGCGAAGACAACCCAAACACACAAAGAAAGACCTTCAAAATCACCAGAACAAGATCAAAAGCTTGACAAATTTATCAATATGCCAAAAGATGACCACTGGTCAAACAAGCAAAAGGGGTGAAAAGACTTCACAAGAGCTCATGGGGTGAGCTCAAGTGTTTGCCACCATCAAAGGAAAAACCAAGGAAGGCTATGAAATTTGGATGCAAACCAAAATTTTGGAGGGTGTTGCAGCTGCTACAACACTTGGCGACACACTGGTTGAATATCAACTTCTTTATTTTTGTTCATTTATAGTGCATGGCCTTGGCTTTTCGGGGAGTATTGATTCATTGTGTGGATCACTTTGGCTTCCCCACTTACCTCCTAGACGGATACAGTTCACCTTGTACTGACTCAGTTGAAAAAAACACAAAATTCAGCAAGATCACAATGTTTCAAATTGGGAAGGGTAATTTGGCTCACGAGCTTAAGATTTTCAAAGTATATTTTTCGTCTCTGATGTTGCTTTGTGCCAGCAAGCCTGGATAGTACCTTGATGAAGTCACGCAAGAACACAAGCATTTCTCCACTGCCAGCAAGCCTAGACAGTACCCTGGTGGAGTTTCCTATTTCACCTCTCTGTGCAGGAAGCCTTTCTCTTCTTTCACCTTCATTATTTTTTTTTTGAAAGAGAACTGTGCATAGGAACTTATTTATTTTTGAGGTGGAAGAGGGATCTTGACTTATTGATAGCAAGAGAGGTTGTTCCTTCAGAGAAGCATATAAATATCTATCATTCTAGTTTTCTCATTTAGATTTTCTCCTTCTTCATTTCTACTAGCTACTAGTTGGATAAGCTTGAATACGCCAGAGAAGAAAACCGAGTATAGGCATGAGGTCTCCCAAACTGGACATAGGTTCATGGTTCAACCAGAATTTTCCTTACAGAAGGATTGTATTTTTTTTTAAGACTTCATTGGCCAGAAGTTACAACCAAGCACAAAGAAGACAAACACAAGACTAGTTAAGAACTGTAGTGTCACAAGACTCTTTGAACTTCAGCCACATACCCATTCAGAAACCAAAACATAGTTCAGGCACAACACTTATTCATTTAGTGAAAACAAAAGGAAAACTCAACATGAAAGGAATAACAAGATGAGAGGAAATGCGTACACAACAAGGAAACAAAACTAGAAGATAATAAATCATAATGATGAAAGAAACATGATGTAAAATAAGAAAACCATGATAGAATATGAGTGCAAGGAAGGGAAATTGAGATGAAACTAATCCTACTCCTATCATAATAGCTAAATGGTTGGGGTTATGTGAAATGAAATTTCCAGTGAAAGGAAGGTCATGCATGAGGGCAGAAAGATGCGTCACAACCACCCAATACACGTGCTTACCTCTTTGATGGATACCCTTTCTAAACAAACCTTGAAAACTTCTTGTGGGTGCATCCTCATCTGCACCGAGCTTCTCAACAAGCACGAGGAAGGATTGAAGCTTGGTGCTTGCAACATGGCTTTCCAAGTAAGATTGTTTCAACCATTCAACAATTGGATCATAAAATTCATGATGGTTGTTTGGAAATCCTTGTGATCTTTGAAAAGACAGATTTCTAATTCGAGAGATGGGATCACAATGGGAATCTAGGAAGGAAAGATAGATCCAATGATTCTCAGTAGTCATGTCAAGATAGTGAGTACCTACCATAACCATCAGCAAAGGTTGAAGTACCTCGCCTGCTTGACAAAAGTTTGAAAAGAAAGATGGTAAACAATGAAGATTTGAGTGTGAGAGGAAACTATCATTGGGTGTGATCATGTGAAAATGATAAGTTGAACAACAATTACCCAAGATAGATAAATAATTATATGAGATGGTTGAGATGTCAGATTCCTAATTTGAAATGAACAAAGAAAAATTCATTTGAACAATCTTGCGAACACTCTGAACAATGGAACCAAGTTCGTTGTGAGTTAGACATGACATACCACCTTGTTGCAATTTGTGAAAAATTGTGCAAGCATGATGGTCATCATGGGGATTCAAAAAGAATTCCAGTGCATTGATTGTGTGAAACTAGTTGGGGAGAGGAACTTGATTCATGTGATAGCTTGTGCATGCATCATCACATAGGGGGATTGCTTGTGTGATGAGTGGGCATATTTGTAGTGCAAGATTCAAAAGAATATTGGAGATCTGATCATGAGAGGAAAAATTCAATAAGTATGATAGTGGACAAAGATAATGTTTGAGATGATCGACTTGACAATTCCATGATTTCATGAGAGACAAAAATTCCCAACTTGAGTTTTATGTAAGATATATGCATGAAGATGAACGTGCTGTAACAGATTCATGGATTCGGTCATAAGTAAAATTTTAAAAATTTGAAAGATCACACTTGGAATACCAAACATTTTTTACACAGTGATCCACATCGAATGAAACCATGCAAATAGATGGATTGTGCGTGAGAAACTATATTTGATTTAGTTCAGTGGGCTTACTAGAGTTGTGAGGTCCTGACATAACCAACAATAGACATTGAAGTGCATCGACTCCCTGGTACATCCCAAAACTTTCTAGAATTGCAAAATTCTATTTTGAAGCGTGAACCATATCATGCATGGCTTGAGGATGGCTACTGTTTTTGATTTCAAAACTACTCTCAGGATGGAAACCATCTCTATCACATGTTTTAATAGAGTTTCCAGCTTCAACAAGCTGATTTGAGGTGTCATCTTCATGCATACAAAGAGATGATAGGGAATGGGAAGTATGCTCTGTGATTGGACTGTTTTCAAATTCATCATGGACAACCTCACTACTTTGTGTCACTCGAGGAGACAACTCATCAGATAAAGAAACACTAGAACGTGGAGTATCTCCGATGCATGTGGATGTGTTGCGAATGGTAGGACACACAGGCAAGTGAGGTGAAGAAGAGGTTTCAATATGAATGTCTTCTTTGACCAGAGCACGTTCTAGATATAGGTTGGAGTCTTCATGATAAAACGGAAGATGACATGATGTGCTTGGGCATTCGTCATTACACATGGAAGCATGGGAGTGATGATTGCCCAAGGTTGGAGGTTGATCGAAAGAATTGATTATTTAGGATGTTCCACCGAGATTAACATGTTGATAAGCACTCACGAATGAAAGATCAGTATTTTGATGTGTACAATTTTGAAACAGAGAGGGAATATTCATTGTCCTCACCTTTCTGGTCCTCTACCTGCGTAATGTGATTGCCTTCCATCTGATCGCAATTTGAGCCAACAACTGGAGAATCAAGAGAATGTGAAGCACTGGTTGGTGAAATGGATTGATCAAGCGAGTCATGGTACAAGGAGTCATGGATTGTAAATGATGGAGGATGGAAGAGATGCAGATCAGATTCGAGACTTGAATTATGAAAAATGTCATTCTCTTGCAAAATGGAGTTAGTCTTCGTTATAGGCTTCTTGAGCCATTATGCAACTTCCTCCATAGAAGTGACAGACAAATGAGAAGATGGGTTGGGGACATGCTGTGAGGATTCCTCAAATTTACAATCATTGCAAGGGGGCATCCACATTAAGACTAGAAAAGGAGAAGGAAAGGGAACAAATGGGGTGTTGGGCTCCTCCTCTGCATTCTGAGGTGCCTCATGATCTGCAAGAGTTGGGGAGGAAGGGAAATCAGGAGGTTCACAGTATTGAGAATTATGAACCAAGTGTTTAAACTCTTCTCTTAAGAAGTCAAAGTTCACAACCTATCCATGAATTTTGTAACAAAGGTGAAGGAAATGATCAACAAAGTCCTCAACTTATTCGTCAGGCTCCATACTTAAATGATTTTCTTTTTACAGAAATCCCGATGGCTATACTCATTGAACGTTTTAATCACCATTTTGACAAGATTACCAAATGAATCGATAGAGGAAAAGGGTAATGTCACTAGTAGAAAATGGGAAATTAGTGACTAGGTGACTAAAAAAGTTAGACATCATAGATTTTCTAAGTGAAATACTTACAAAAATGAGAAATTTAAGTGATCCCACTAAAACCAACAAACATAAATGACTAATTTAGTCTCAGGTTAAAATATATGACTAGTTAATAAGTAATCCAACTAAAAATGACTAACATGAATGACTACTTTAGTCTAGGAAAAACTCATTGACATAATAGTTATTTTTCATGTTGCCTTTACTAAAGTTGATCTCTTTGTTGGTGGATTAAGGGAATCCAAGTAACCGTTATCTACAACCCTCTATCTCTATCAATATTATTAGGGTGTTTAATATTCTTAAGGGCCTCTCTCACTTGGAATTTATTTTAATGGTCTTCTTTTGTCGGAAGCTTAGTGCCCTCAAGTTCAATGTGATGACAACAAACCTAAATTGTCTTGGAGCAACTTTCACAACATTCAGTTTCATTGTGTGAAATATAGGGTTTTTTGTTGCAAATTAAGAATGGAGATTGATCATAAATAAATTATGGCTAATGTATATGAAAGTTATTGAATAGGAAACTTGAAATTTGATTGACATTTTATTGTCCCTTGTTCAACCTATCATGAGATTTGTGGTAGTTGTTAGCTCTGTTGTATGACGATGATTTTCTAAAGTCAGAGATGATCTTGGTCTACTTGGTTCCTCTAAAGAAAAGCTCACAACGATCATCTTCTCCTTCCCTTGCACTGCTCATTCTCCCTTCATCATTCCCAAAAACGATTAATTCCTTTATCAGGTTTTGGTTTAAATCACTATTGCAAATCGCATCCGTGTATGTATCAAGGCTGCGCCCCTTGGTTTCTGTCGATGCGATATTGTGATGTGATTTTCTCTTGGTCCACTTGGTTCCTCTAAAAATAAGCTCACAACGGTCATCTTCTCCTTCCCTTGCACCGCTCATTCTCCCTTCATCATTCCCAAAAACGATTAATTCCTTTATCAGGTTCGGGTTTAAATCACTATCGTAAATTGCATCCGTGTATGTATCAAGGCCGTGCCCCTTGGTTTCCGCCGATGCGATATTGCGATGCAATCTGATCGCAAATCGCATCTGTGTATGTATAAAGGCTATGCCCCTCGGCTTCCGCCGATGCGATATTGCGATGTGATCTGATCATAATCGCTTGTCACCATACGTAAAGGCCCAAGATCCAAAAAACCGATCTGACAACTCCGTCACGCCCAATAAAGAGACTCGCCCAATCATCCCTCCACCATTCGATCAGCTACACCAAGATCCAATGGCCCACACTCATTCTACTCCCACTTCTTTCGATATCCCTCACCAAGCCATCTCCACCGTCTATCCTCCTAATCCAACAACCGACCCTTCTCCTTCCTCCTACTCATCCACCTGCTGTGCAGTCTACGTCTCTTAACTGTTCTGTGTTCCCGAAGGATGAAGGTGACCGGTCGACTAGTACCAGGTGCATTTCTTCCTCAACAACTGCATTCAACAGATAATATGGACAAGAAGGAAAAGGACAAAGCTTGAGTAGATAACCGCATTTAATCGTTATGGGACTTCATCCCATACAATACTCCAGCCACCTGAGAGGACAACAGAGTACCCAAGAAGATCAAATTTATCCACTATAGCAAGCAATCACACTCAGACTCCATTAGGTAGTTAAAGTGGTTGGTGGTTAGTTATGACCCCTCCATACTTAGAATGTCCTAGTGCCTTTGTAATGAAACTCTATATATACCCAGAAACAAGAGGTAATCAGGGTTGATGGTTGATGTTTTGATGTAAGGTTCATCTTCTGGAGACTGTAAATACTTTGATACTTGCAGCATCTCATCTTCATTTTCAGCTAATACAAGCTTCTTTTGCTATTAATTGCTCAATTTCCATTTCTATTCTATTCTAGGTTGTGCCTGATATGCGGTTTTCTTGAACTCTTGACATTTAGCATTAGAGGAGCTATCATCCTACCTCTGTGTTAAAATTTTGCATGTATCAACGAATGAGTTATTCAGGTTTCTTTTAACCTAATGCTAGAGAGCTTTCATCTTGTCTGTGTGTTGGGGAATTAGATTTACAAACTTCTTTGCTGGTTGCAACCGGCCATCACATGGTCTTGTGCATCTACTGGTGTGGTCAATATTCTCCATATTCACCCAATCCTTAAATTGTGAGTAATTGGTGGTCTAAAGCCTTGTAGTCTGGGGGTGTTCACGCATGTGTGAATTCAAGCAAAGTAGAAGTTATCTAGCTTGAACATGCCTCATCTCTTCCATTCATCCATTTGCAACAATAAGTTGAATTTGTAATGTTCCTGGGCATCTCTGAGCTGCAACCTAGGAGATTTTCTTTGGGTGATAACATTAATTGGCGCTGTTGCTGGGGAGAGGAGATTGAAGCTTAGCTTCCCTGGGAAAACAACACAGTTCCATGCTTTGATGATAGACAAGGTTTGGACACATTTCTGGTTGTAATCATCAATCTAGCGGCTCTACTGGAGAACTAACCTGGTGGCGACTCCACATTACAGTTCTAGCTTAGTTTGTGAGGAATACCCAGAGAAATCCTCAGAAATCACTAGCTGACCCAGTGCCTGAACCTGAGAAGATTGCTAAGCAAATGAAAACATCACAGAAAGGAGCATCAGGATCAGGTAAGCCTAAGAAATTTTATGTATCTCTGCAAGAGAAGATTATAGCTGAGAATATATGGTTTAATAATATAGAGCCTAGCATTGTTGGTGAAGAAATACTGCAGAGATTCATAACGCTCCTTGTTCGTTTAGTTTCCCCTTGGATTCTAGTCTAAAGAAAGCCTCCCATACAACCCATCATATTCCTTTGTCCCTGTCATTTATTTCACTGTTCCCTAACATTCAATCTGCCAGTATCCTTCCACCTACCCTAGTCATGGTAGGCCAACAAGCTCCCACAAAGATGGAAAGAATCATAGCTACTAGGTATGGACCCCTGGTCTTTCCCGTTCCTTTGAATGCCATGCCTACAAGAGAATATCAGAAATACATGCCTAAGTTCACTGGTACAAAGGGAGTAACTGCTAAAGAACACCTTGAGTCTTTTTATAGTTATGCTGATAACCTAGACATCAGTGAAGATGATGTGTGGATGAGAGTTTTCATCCAGAGCTTTGATGAGGAGGCTAGAGAGTGGTTTAGAGAATTGCCCCATAGGTCCATAATAGACGTTGAAGCCTTAGACAATGTATTCTTGAAACATTAGGGGAAAAGAAGGACCTGCTATATTACCATACAGAGTTTGGAAACCTAAAGAGAAATGGGGAATCATTGCCTGATTTTAATAAAAGATTTAACTGTATGTATAGTAAGATACCAATTGAAGTAAAGCCTACCCCCACCTCCGCCAAACTCGCTTATGCCAATGCTTTTGACTCTGGTTTTTGCCTACTATTGAGAGAAAGAAGATGTGCCACTCTAGCTGAAATGCAGGATGCAACTTTAGAGGTGGAGTCGAATATTATGGTTGCAGAAAAGCTTAAAATTCGTGCTGATAGAAGGAGGTAGAGAGGTGAGGCTTCTTCTTCCTCTACTTCATCTTTAGAACCCAAATTAGATAAGATGACTAGAATGATAGAGTCATTGGCTGTTAAGATATCTAAGCTGAAAGTTGAGCAGAGCTTTGGAAAAGCAAGGCTTCAAAACACATTTTCTCCAAGAAAACCAGATCCTTTTAGAAGATCAAATGAACAATTTCAAATCATTCAAAGGTGTAAATAAACAAATGAACAGCAAAGAGTGAAGGCTCCCTTCTATAACATAGTCATGGAAGAGGAGCAGTCTGAAGAAGAGGATGAAATTCATTGCATGGAAAAGATAAAGGCAGTGCTATCTTTTTGACATTGCCTACATATGAAGAATCATTACTCTAAGACAAAACCAGTCAAGAGTGGGACAAAGAGGTTGTTCTGCTGATTGGTGAACAATAAAGATACAATATAAAGTCAAAAACAAACAATGTCAAGAACCCTGCCTAAAGAGTTGCTGTCCAAACAGAGCAACAGAATATCAGACAAAAGAAGCTAGCAATTGATCCAGTTATCTTCAAAGCACCAGTTCAAGAGGTAAGAGGTCCTGATAAGTCTCCTTCCCCTTTTAGCTTTGAGTCAGAAGTCCAGAAGTTAAAAATATATGTACCTCTGATAGAACTAGTAAAGAGTGAAGTTTTTAGAAAGCCTATCCTTGATGCTCTTGAGCTGAAAGCCTCACAAAACCTCACTGACTACGTCAATTTGCAGGATTATAAGCCTACAGTTATGCTTAGCCCAATGACTGAACCTGTTGATGTTAATTCTACATCATTTTATGTCTCCTTGACCATTCATGACAAAATCCTCCACAATTTCCTATTAGACATAGGGGCCAGCCACAATTTGATGCCTAAAGTTGTCATGGAAGAGTTAGGCCTTGATATCACTAGACCATATCATGACTTATTCTCATTTGATTTAAGAAAGGTAAAATGCCTAAGATTAATCAAAGACCTGGCTGTTTCCCTAACTCAGCTGCCCATGAAGAGCATGATCATGGATATTGTGGTAGCATATGTCCTTCCCATGTTTGGCATGCTACTGTCCAAAGGGTGGATTAAGAGATTAGGTGGGACATTACAAAATGATTCATCTTATGCTACTGTCCCAGTCTTTGGAGGGGAAAGTAGGAGATTGTACAGAGAAGCACAGCTGGCCTACATCATTAGTGATGAGAAGAACCCCTCTAATCATCCTATATATGCTGTGTACACTGATTTTGGAGCTTGTATTCGCCAAATTGAAGAATCCCAGAAGGCCTTAATGCAGGTCAAGAAACCAGTGAATCAGGGCAAAAGAGAGCAAGGAAGTCAGGTTTGGGAGATGTTCTTTGATGGAGCATGTTTGAGGGAAACTATAGGAGTAGGGGTGGTGCTGATATATCCAAAACAAGAAAGCACAAATATGTCTTTTAAGCTGGCTTTCCAAGTCACCAACAATATAGTAGAGTATGAGGCTCTGATATTGGGCCTTAACGCAGCCAAAGATAGAGAAATCAAAAGTGTAAAGGTGTTTGGAGATGCTGATCTTATCATTCAGCAAGTGAACAAAACTTTTCAAGCAAAGCACCCAAGGCTAAAAGCATATAGAGATGAGGTATGGAGACTCAAAGATTCTTTTGATAATTTTTGTATCTCATACATCCCTAGAGCCAAAAATCAGCTTGCTGATTCTCTTGCTATGTCTGCTAGCATGTTTATCCCTCCCATGCCTCCCAGACTAGTTTATGAAGTCCAAATGAAATATAAACCATCCTTGCTTGATAATGTACAACATTGGAAAGTTTTTGAAGATGATGATGAAGTAAATAGATTTTTGCAAGTCATTGATGAATTCTCTGAAATACAAATTGATCAAGAAATGAAGCCTTGGAAGAAAATCCCTAGCCCTGGCTTAGAAACTAAATTGGTAAAGATAGTATTGTCCAACTGCCCAACAATCATATACCTAAAGGCCTAGTCCCTTTAGAGAAGTTGTTTGACCAAAATGATGTCCCTCATAAGGCTGCCCAAAAAGAAGACCAATCTGCAATCTGCAAGCATAATATAGGGAGTCTAGGACAACCAAGATATATAAACCTGTCCACCCATTTGTCTACTGCCCAGAGTTATGAGTACTGCAGTTTAATGAAACAATTTGCTGATGTTTTTTCCTGGGAATATAGTGACTTGAAAACATATGACAAAAATATCATCCAACATAAAATCCCTTTAGAGAAAGACACCATTCCTTTCAAACAGAAACTGAGACCCATAAATCCTTTGCTCCTTCCCCTAATTGAAAAAGAAATCAAGAAGTTACTGGCTGCCAAAATCATAGTCCCTCTCAGATATTCAAAATGGGTAGCCAATTTGGTAGTGGTGAGGAAGAAAAGTGGAGAAATCAAGCTTTGCGTTGATTTCAGAAACTTAAACAAATGTTATAAGAAAGACACTTATCCTCTACCCAAGATGGAGAATTTGCCGCAGAAGGTCTCAGAGGCCAAAGTAATGTCTTTCCTGGATGGATTTTCAGGCTATAATCAAGTTGATGTTCATCTAGATGACCAAAAAAAGACTGCATTCACCACTCCTTGGGGCACTTTTATGTATTCCAAGATGCCTTTTGGGTTGATGAATGCTGGAGCCATCTTTTAGCGAGCTATGGATATAGAATTTGTGGGAGAGAAGGATAAGTTTGTCCTTATCTACCTAGATGATATAACAGCCATCATGACCATTTACAACATTTGAAGAAAGTGTTCTTGAAGTGCAGAAGGTTTGGGATTTCAGTCAATCCTAAAAAGTCACAGTTCACTTTAGAAGAGGGCAAGATATTAGGACACATTATTTCTGTTGTGGGTGTTAAGATTGACCTAGAAAGAGTAAGAGAAATAAAAACCTTGTTTGTCCCGAGATCAAAGAAGGATATCCAGTCCTTTCTAGGAAAAATTAATTTTGTAAGGAGGCTTATTCCTAATTTTGCAGAACTTGTAAAACACATTACCTCCATGCTGAAAAAGGGGTCAGAAGTCAAGTGGATTGATGCGGCAAGAAAATATTTTGAGTCCATTAAGAAAGCTGTTATGGAAGCTCCCACTTTAAGAAGTCCATATTACAACAATGAGTTCCATATATTTTCATTCACCTTTGATGACACCCTTGTAGCAGTTTTATTGCAAGCAAATGAAGAAGGTTCAGAGCATCCAATAGCATTGTTTAGCAAAACTTTAAGGGATGCTGAGCCAAAGTATGATATCATTGAAAAACAAGCATATGATCTTATCAAATCTTTGAAAGCTTTCAGAATTTGCATTCTGCACTCCAAGATAATTGCATATGTACTCTATGCTTCAATAAAGGATGTCTTAATGCAGCCTGATGCTGATGGAAGAAGGGCTAAATGGATTGCAAGGCTTATTGAATTTAGCATAGAATTGAAGCCCACCAAATTGGTCAGAGATCAGGGCCTTGCCAGATTAATGGCTGAAGAAAATTGCAAAACGCTAGACATAAATCTCATAAACACAATTTCAGAGAAGGGGGGTCAAGCAGAAGAAACAGCAGAACCAAGGAGACATTGGTCATTGGCAGAAAATCTAGCTTCTTGCGATTGGTACTTTGTAATAGCTCAATTCTTGCTGAAGCTAGAAGTTCCTCCAGGCTTTAGTTCAAGCCAAGCCAGAACTATTAAGCTCAGGGTAGCTAAATATTGCATTCATGAAAATATGCTCTACTGGAGGGACCCCTCTGGTGTTATTTTGAGGTTTCTGGACAAAGAACAATCCATGGAAGTGATACAGCAGTTCCATTCTAGCCTATGTGGAGGGCATCATTATTGGAAAACTACAGCCCACAAAATCCTCAGAGCTGGGTACTATTGGCCCACCTTGTTTGCTAATGGTTTTTCCTTTGTTAAATCATGTGACAGGTGACAAATATTTGAGGGGAAGCAACAATTGAAGTCCTTTCCCTTAAAACCCATACATGCTAGTGGTCCTTTCCAGCAGTGGCGCTTGGATTTCATTGGAGAAATCAATCCACATTCCAGTGGCCAACACAGATAGATCTTGGTTGCCACTTATTATTTCACTAAATGGATTGAAGCCATCCCTACCAGAAAAGCTGATCATCATGTGGTCATGAGGTTCTTGATAGAGAATATCTTTGCCTGATTTGGTTGTCCACATAAATTAGTCACAGGCAATGCAGCAGCCTTTAGGGCAAAGGAATTGGTGGACATGTGTGTCTCAATGGGCATGAAGCTAGTTCATTCCACCTCATACTACCCTCAAGGCAATGGTCTAGCAGAATCTTCCAATAAGAGCCTGATAAGGATAATTAAGAAACTGTTGGAAGACAACAAAAAGAATTGGGACTCTAAGCTCAAGTATGCACTATGGGCTGACAGAGTAACCACCAAGAAATCCATAGGCGATTCTCCATTCAAGATAGTATATGGCACTGAGGCCGTATTCCCAATTCAGTTAACCCTCCTTGTGGAAAAGTTCTTGCAAGAAGAGCAGAATGAGGAAGAAGACATGGCAAAAAGGATCACTGATTTAGCAGAGGTACATCAAATCATAGATCAGCTGGTTGAGAATTCTGCAGCACATCAAAAGAAGATCAAGGAAGCTTTTGACAGGAGGACAAAAATAGATAATTTTTAGGTTGGAGACTTAGTTCTCAAGTGGGATGCACTGAAAGAGAAGAAAGGCAACCATGGGAAGTTCGATGCTCTATGGACAGGGCCTTTTATCATTTCTCAGATCCAAGGGAACAATACCTTCATACTGCGAAGTATGGAAGGGGAGGCAGTTTTTGATGGCCCAATTAATGGGCGTTTTTTGAAAGTTTATGTCATTTAAGGCCTTTGGTATTAAGTCTATAAATATGTTAATTTATCAGTTTTAGTGTAGACTTAGTTAGATTCCATGCCCAATGGAACACTAGGAATTTTTTGCTAATTTAGTTTTCACAGGGAAGGCAACGTCTGCAATTCTTGAGACTTCACAGGGAGGATCTCATCCCTAGAAGGAGCCAGTGTTAGCTCTGTTGTATGAATATGATTTTCTAAAGTCAGATATGATCTTGGTCCGCTTGGTTCCTCCAAAAAGAAACTCACAACAATCATCTTCTCCTTCCCTTGCACTGCTCATTCTCCCTTCATCATTCCAAAAAACGATTAATTCCTTCATCAGGTTTGGGTTTAAATTGCTATCGCAAATCGCATCCATGTATGTATCAAGACCGCGCCCCTTGGTTTCCACCGATGTGATATTGCGATGCGATCTGATCGCAAATCGCATCTGTGTATGTATAAAGGCAGCGCTCCTCGGCTTCCACTGATGTGATATTGTGATGCGATTTGATCGCAATCGTACGTCGCCATATGTAAAGGCCCAAGATCCAAAAAACCAATCCGATGACTCCTGTCACGCCGATAAAGTGACTCACCTCGATCATCCCTCCTTCGTCCAATCAACTCTGCCAAGATTCGATGGTCGACACTCGTTCTGCTCCTACTTCTTCTGATATCCCTCACCAAGCCATCTCCACTGTCTATCCGCCTGATCCAACGACCGACCCTTCTCCTTCCTCCTAGTCATCCACCTGCTATGTAGTCTGCGTCTATTAACTATTCTATGCTCCTGAAGGATGAAGGTGACCAGTCTATCAGTACCAGGTGCATTTCCTCCTCAACAACCGCATTCAACAGACAGTATGACCAAGAAGGAAAATGACAGAGCTCAAGTAGATAACCACATTTAACCATTATGAGACTTCATCCCATACAAAACTCCAGCCACCTGAGAGGATAGCAGAGTACCCGAGAAGATCAAATTTATCCACTGTAACAAGTAATCACACTCAAACTCCATCAGGCAATTAAAGCGGTTGGTGGTTAATTATGACCCCTCCATACTTAGAATGGTCGAGTGCCTTTGTAATAAAACTCTATATATAACCAGAAACAAGAGGTAATCAGGGTTGATGGTTGATGTTTTTATGTAAGGTTCAACTTCTGGAGATTGTAACTACTTTGATACTTGCAGCGTCTTGTCTTCATTTTTAGCTAATACAAGCTCCTTTTGCTGTTAATTGCTCACTTTCCATTTCTATTCTATTCTAGGTTGTGCTTGATATGCGGTTTTCTTGAACTCTTGACGTTTAGCATTAGAGGAGTTGTCATCCTACCTCTGTGTTAAAATTTTGCATGTATCAACGAATGAGTTATTCAGGTTTCTTTTCACCTAATGCCAAAGAGTTGTCATCCTGTCTCTGTGTTGGGGATTTATATTTACAGACTTATTTGTTGGTTGCAACTGACCATCACATGGTCTTGTGCATCTACTGGTATGGTTAGTATTCTCCATATTCACCCAATCCTTAAATTGTGAGTAATTGGTGGTCTAAAGCCTTGTAGTCTAGGGGTGTTCATGCATGTCTGAAGTCAAGCAAAGTAGAAGTGGTTATTTGGCTTGAACATGCCTCATCTCTTCCATTCATCCATTTGCAACAATAAGTTGAATTTGTAATGTTCCTGAGCATCTTTGAGCTACAACCTAGGAGATTTTCTTGGGGTGATTACAGTAGCTATTATTTCTTATTTAGAGATCCTCACATGTTAAGATCTTGGTTTATTATGAATACTAAGGACATGTTGTCCTTTTATTTTTTCAAGGAAAAACAAGGTAGGAAAACTAAAGGATTCTTCCCCACATTCATGGATGACATCCCCAATAAACTATTTGACATAAAATAATACATCAAACATTGTGGGATTTAAACTAAGCACTTGCTAGCATATATCTAACAAAATGCCCAATGAAATCGATACAAATAGTTGAACTTGCCCCTCTTGACATGTTGTTATTTTTATTAAAATATTTGGTAAATTCAAAAAAAAATATTATGTTGTTAATGGTATTGGAACTATTAAGATGTAAGGAGATCTCCCCAGTAAGAAGTCCCAATTAGACCTCACATCGTTTGGTGTAGGATTCCCAGCAGTGGGTCGTATGGTAATTCCTTGACCACGATTTCACACAGAGGAAATTAAGATGCCTCTGTTGGTAGCAAGGGTGTGACAGCTGTAGTAAGTCAAGGAAGGTGCATGAGAGGTTCTAACACACTAAGGGTGAGGTGAGTGCACCCTTTGGAAACCTGTCATAGTACATGGCTTGGAAGGGAACACATGAGCTAAGATGCATCACAAGCTGGAAAGCAAGTTAGTGAGAAATCCAAAGTGATGGTCAAACCAACAATACATTTCAGAAAGATTCATACATACTTATACATAATAGTCCATACATGCATGCATGAGCAAAAAAATACATATATCATTAGAGTAAACCAGATATCATAGAATACAATACAACATATGCATGAAACATGTTGGCTCTGTTATATTAATAAGTGTAAGTTCTAGTCATACAATATATCCATGTCTAACCACTAGTTCCAATAACGAAACGTTACAGTCATGACTGCCTACTCCTCCAAAGAGATATACTGGCTTGGTGTAGTGGAGAAGCCAAGTCTCGGTACAATACTATCCAATCTCTCTCCAAGATAGTCTTATCAAAAGCTTAGCTGATCAAAAGCCTTTACAATGAGTTATGAGGTAATATTTATAGAAAAGGGTGGGGTGACCCTTGACATTCCCCTTTGTGACAGTTCATCTACCCTCATGACTCTTCATCTACTCTATGATTGTTATATCCAACTATTGACACTTGAACTTCCATTTGACAAGACATTACATTATAATGCATATGTGCCCATGCGAGACAAAATGGCTCGAGCAAGCCATGTAAGAAATCACTGACACTCGGTTCGTTGTGGTGAGACCAAAGCTTTGACATGCTTGTTATGGTGAAGGTGGTGAGTTGATGCTAAGTTTGGTCATTCGTGATGGTGTGCATGCACTCCATGGTGACATCTTCTTGAAGAAAACTCTTGCCTTCGTTCCATCCAGGTGCATTGGTATGGCTCCTCCATCCAACTCGTCTGATAGTATGTGCATGGTCTTCTGGGTGCTGCTGAACCATAAACACATTGATGCATAGTATTTTTGTTGATCTTCAAGTGTGT
>Ga0068628_1000260_pt1 | contig 16536 bp, 21 predicted proteins | sample InSIn2gowninarea_FD_77431 | JGI IMG/M metagenome (GOLD analysis project Ga0068628, IMG submission 77431) | Clean room microbial communities from NASA Spacecraft Assembly Facility at Jet Propulsion Laboratory, Pasadena, California, USA -... ... | reverse complement strand
TTATTGAAAAGGTTTATGAGGGGAAAATAATAAGTATTGTGTTGCTTTGTTGACTACAAAAAGGCATTTGACACGGTCCCTAGAGATAAGTTGTGGAGTAGAATGGAAGAACTTGAAATTAATTTGCATTATAGAGTTTTCGTCCATAGGCTTTATGAAGAGGTGAAAGTCAAAATTAGAACTTCAATAGACATTTCATAAAGCTTTAGAAGTGACATCAGAGTCAAGCAAGGCTTCCCTTTATCCCTTACTCTTTTTGGTTAATATATAAATTGGAAGAGTGGCTAAATTTGCAAGGTGGGGATGGTGTTCGGTTGAGGGAGTTTGTGATAAAACTTATTTTATATGATGATGATCTTGTATTGATTGCTAAATCGAACCAGGGATTGTAGATGCACCTATATGCCCTTGAGAATTTTTGTAAAGTAGTGGGGATGCAACTCAATACCAACAAGACCAAAATAATGATTTTCTCAAATAAAAAGAAGCAGAGCCAGCATATGTTCTTCTTTGAAGGAAACATTCTTGAAGAAGTAAATGAATACAAGTACCTTAAGACTGATTTCAACGACAAGCTTAAATGGGAGCAATGCGGAAAGAAGAGAATTTTGGGAGGGTGGAAAGCATTATATGTTCTTTAAAACAGATGTAGAGAGGCAAAGTTATGGGATTGGAAAACAATTAAGGTTATTTTTGGGCTCCTAATTTGTCCAATGATATTATATGGGTGTGAATTGTGGGCTAGCAACATCATTATCTCAAAATGGAAGCAAATTGAGAAAATCCAAAAGCGCTTGATCATGAGTAAGTTTAGAATAAAAAGTTTGGTTCATTGTGAGATAATGTTGAGTGAAACAATAGCAACTTCCATCGACGCAATTGCTATGGTGCATCTCATAAGGTATCTTCCGAGAATTGAGCAAATGGGAGAAGGTAGATGGCCTAAAGTTATATTTAATGAAGGAATGAATGAAAGAAAGAAATCATGGATGAGACAAATCAACAATTAGATGCAGAAATGGAATATTTAAGGGAATGCATGTCCCACAAATAGCAAGGTTTTAAAGAGTTATGTTATGGAGAAGTTTCATAAGCATATATGGGAAAAATAGTTGGGTAGAAAGAAGAAGTACTATGTTCAAGAATTCAACCCCACGCGTGATCTCCAACAAAAAGAGTACATTGGAGCTAGCATCCCATGGACAGAAAAGATTCTTATTGCTCAATTAAGAACTAACTTGCATCAACTGCAGTGCAAAACAGGTCAGTGGAAAAGACCTAAAGAAGATTGGGAAGAACGGGTGTGTACTTTTTTCACTTCTGGGAAAGAGGGGTCGAAAAAATATTTCATTTTGGAATGTGATGCTTTCATAGACATTATAGACAGTTACAACAGTATGTTAACATTGATTCCTTGGAATTGTCTTTTTAGTGAGGGGACTCTTAGAAGATTGGGTAAGCTCATCATTAATTTGAATAATAAGAAGATTGAATTGCAAAAGGCAAAAAACAAGAAAACTAGTAACCTTGTGAATGTTAAAATTTTATTTCATTCCATTTACTTTTAATTTATGAATTTATTTACCTAACTAAATTGAACTACAGTTGCCTAAACAAAAACTTAGTCACAGGGATTCAATGAATCTTCGCACATTTAAAGAGTTGTAGTGCATCACATACAAAAACATAGCCACCAAAGTACCCAAAACTGCTAATAACCAAAAGTCTTGAAAGCATTATTGGGAATCCCCACAAATCACCCAAAAGAGGTGCCTGGTGAAAAAGATAGTTAGTATCACTTACTGTACTAGGTGAGAATTAAATCACTAGAAATTAATATAGGAAGTGACATGAACTTCATCAACATCAATAAAGGCCCCCAAAGACCCCGCCATCAATTTTCAAGAAAACATTGAGTCATCTGCCACTTCCTTATGTCAACACACCTATTCCATAAACATGAACGATTCCCAATAAACAATGTGTTTTTGGCAACCACCTACAATGTGAAGGCATGTGTCCAACTACGTTGATCAATTTCATAACAAAGACGCCAGAATTCGAACAATAAAACAACACACAGATAGTTAAATTTTAAATTATCATAGTGGAATTTAGAGTTACCTAGTTGCTTCTGTGCATTGTCTCTAATATGGTAATTTTTTTATTATATTAAAATATATGCACTTTACATAAAGAATAAAGGATAAATATTTCAATTACTTATCATACATTCCAATCTTCCATGCCATGCCATGTATAATGCCCACGAGTCATTGGTGCGGTCGAGTGAAATGGGTGCGCCCACCGGGCACGGTTAATCGATTTTTAGCAAGAGTTAGCAATGGGCGCACGACGAGTGGGCAATAAGCCAGGAGGATGGAACGACGAGTTGGGCGCACGCCCAAATGGCACGACGAGCTGGCTAGGTGAGTGGGTGAGGTGACATGCAAAGAGTCATTGGTAAAATGGCTAAGTGTCTGAGCATCGCAAACATATATGGGTGGGCGGTCCCATGCGCAGGTGTCCCACACTAAGTCGATGAGTTGGAATATGGTGAAACGCTGAAATTCGGGTCGGCTTGGCCATAGGCTGAAGCCCCCACTTTGGCGAACCATCGTATAAATAAACGAGGTGTTGGTGGAAAAACATAACAAACTCAACGAATCATCTCACAAGACAAGGAGGAGCTTTGCGGTTAGGGTCGAGTTGCCTTAGGGCGAGTTGGGATGAGCCCGCATGACGGGCAATAAGGTTGAATGCAAAACGCAGAGTCGGGTAGGTGGAGTACACGGAGCGCAGGCAAACTTAGTAGACAAGCCACAGGTCGGACCATCGGGTGAACAGCAAACCGCAATGAGCTGAACTCGGTGACTCGAGTGTGGAAACCCGTCGGAAATGTGACTCGGTGTTTGGGTGCCTGCCAAATGAAACAACGAGCTACAGGTGTGGAGAGTCATGCAACGGTAAATGAAGAGCGGTGGGGACTACACAAGCTGCAAGAAATTGCACCCACACTGAACGATATAGTAGAACGACATGACGTTCAGAGGAAATGCAGAGTTGGGTCTCGTGCAACGCTGAACAATGCAGCGGCTTGGTCGGTGGACCGACCAAGCTGCATGATAGTGATTTTTGTAAAAGTATAAAAACGCGGGTTGAGTTCTTCTCCTGATCAGTTGTAAAGAAACATAATTCTATTATAATTCTTACTTGCATATTGTTGGACTTTGTCTCTTGCTAGTTGTATGTTTTATTAATGTATTCCGTACATTAATGTTTTAAACATGGTAAATAAGATGAATGTTAGGCGTAGTTCAAGAAACAAGTTAGTGATGGAAAAAGTTAAGTGTTTGTCCAACGCTGCACGTTGGGCAATTCATGAAAAAAGAATTGAGGGCATGACAGATGGTATCAGAGACAAATTGCAGAGACCATGTATGTATGTAGTCTGAAGTTTTGAGAAAGAAATCTTGGATTCATAGTTTGGGTTTCTTGGACTTGGTGGTTCATGGCAAGACCATCCAAGCATTGGTGGACACAGGGGCCACACAAAAATTCATGACGACACGGCTAGCAAGAGAAGTTGGGCTACATATTTTTCCATCAAATGTGGAAGTCAAGGTAGTGAACTCAAGAGCTAGAATGGCATGTTTCGCACACAAAGTGTTGGTGCAGATCAAAGACTGGAAATGGCAGTTGGACTTCACAGTGATGGAGATGAACGATTTTGATGTGATATTTAGGCAGGATTTCTTGAAGGGAAATAGAGCAGTTATTGTCCCCTCTTGCGATAAGGTTATGTTGATTGGAGAATCACAGACTTGGACTTTGTCTACTCATAAGCAAAGGAAGGAAGTCAAGGTGCAGCATGTTTTTGCACTGAGTTTGGAGAAGGCTATGTGGGAGCCAGACGTAGAGACATATGTGACAGTTATCAGAGAGGTCGATAGCGATGATGAAGTGGGGACGCCTGTTCCAGCTGATATTTCCGAGGTGCTAGCCAAGTATGCAAATTTGATGCTTGATAAGCTACCAAAGAAGCTTCCACCAAGGTGTGCGGTGGACCATAGCATTGAGCTAAAGCCAGGGAAGCAACCTCCGGCTAAAGCTCCTTATCGGTTGTCAGGACCTGAGTTGGAGGAGTTGAAATGACAGTTAAAGGAGTTAACTAATGCAAGTTTCACAAGACCTTTAAGGTCCCCCTATGGAGCTCCAGTATTGTTCCAATGGAAGAAAGATACGATGAGCTACAGATGTGTTGTGATTATCGTGCTCTCAAAAAGCAAACGATAAAGAACAGATATCCTTTGCCATTAGATGTAGATTGCTTCGTTAAGCTTACGAAAGCCCGATTGTTTTCCAAGCTCGATTTGAGGCATGGGTACTATCAGGTGCGGATAGCAGAAGGAGATCAGAGGAAGACCGCAATTGTGACAAGTTATGGAAGCTTTGAATTCCTTGTCATGCCCTTCGGGTTGTGCAATGCTTCTGCTATGTTTTTCACTTTGATGAATTATGTACTACGCCCATACTTGGATTCATTTCAAGTGGTGTACTTGGATGACATCGTGGTGTACAATGATAACATGGAGGATCATAAGAGGCACTTGGCTTTGGTGTTCGAGGCACTGAAGAAGAATCAGCTATACTTGAAGAAGACGAAGTGTGTGTTTTCCCAAACCGAGATTCTGTTCCTTGGACATATTGTGGGTCAAGAGTACATACGGATGGAGCCGAACAGGGTGAAGGTGATAGAGGATTGGGTTGAACCGAAGAATGTCCATGATATGAGGGTGTTTTTTGGCATGACCAACTACCAATGAAAGTTTGTAGAGGGGTATTCCAAAGTAACATCATCACTGACAGAGCTTTTGAAGAAGGACAAGCAATGGAGTTGGACGGAGAAATGTCAGATGGAATTTGAAGATTTGAAAAAGAGGATGGTTTCAACACCGATACTAAAGTTACCAGACTTTGAACGACCATTTGAGATACACACAAATTCTTCAGATTTTTCTATAGGATGGGTTCTTGTGCAGGATGGGCATCCACTGGCGTATGAGAGTCGAAAGTTGTAGGACAGAGAACAAAGGTATCTGGCTCATGAGAAGGAGATGACTATGATCATCCACTATTTGCAAGTATGGAGGCACTACCTGATTGGGAAGCCTTTTGTTGTCAAGAATGACAACATTGCAGAAAGTTATTTTGCATCACAGCCAAAGCTTTCAGTGAAGCAAGCTCGTTGGCAGGACTTCTTAGCAGAGTTCAAAATGACTATTAAGTACAGCCTGAGTAGACTCAATGCGATTGCAGATGCCCTTAGTAGGAACGGACAACTAGTAGCATTGGTAGGCAAGGAAGACCAGGCAGCACAAAGTAGGATTCGAGTATAGATGATAGAAGAGACGCAGAATAAGCTCAAGGAGAGCATTGACACTGATACTCAAGTGCATAATATATATAGTGAAGCAAATAAAGGAGGGGAAGACACATAAGTTTTTTCTTTGAGATGGATTCTTATTCTTTGGGAACTGACTCTATGCTCCAAAGTCATATGGGCTTAGAAGGCACCTTTTGAAGGAATGCCACGATTCTCCATGGGCTGGCCACCCAGGGCAGCATTGTTCTTTACCATTATTGGAGAGAGGATTAATTTGGGAAAATATGAGGGAGGATGTAGAGGAGTATGTACATACGTGCATCATTTGTCAATAGGACAAATCGGACACTCAACGATAAGGAGGATTGTTACAGCCTTTACCAATTCCAGAGAGACCATGGATGAGTGTCTCTATGGACTTCATCACTAAATTACCATAGGTACAGGGGTATAATGGGATCATGGTCATGGTCAATCGTTTTTCCAAGTATATTGTCTTCATTCCAACAAAGACACCTTGTGGAGTCGAGAAAATTGTGGAGTTGTTCTTCAAGAACATAGTGAAGTATTGGGGGATGCCATTGAGCATTGTGTCAGACCAAGATCCGTGATTTACAGGGAGATTTTGGACCACATTGTTCAAGCTAGTCAGGACATAATTGTTGATGACTTCGAGTTACCATCCGTAGACAGATGGGTAGAATTAGTGAATCAATGCATTGCTAGAGAACTACTTGAGACATTATGTGACGGCTGATCAAAAGAATTGGCCTAAACTCTTGGATATAGCTCAGTTTAGCTACAACATGCAGAAGATTTCTACAACAGGGTATAGTCCATTTGAGTTGGTAAATGGACAGTTTCCAGTCGCTCCTCACATCGTATTGGCAAGAGGTTTCTTGAGGAGTCCTCATGCAAAGAAGTTCATGAAGGCCTGGGATGAGACCTTGGAGTTAGCACTGTTGCGTTTGCATGAAGCTACAAGGAGGATGGAGAAATGGGCAGATAAGGATAGGCAGGATGCACACTTTAGTGTTGGAGATATGGCTTTTCTCGAGATTACCGGAGATCAGTTTCAGCCACCTAAGGGGACTACAAGATCTTTGACAAGGAGGTATGAAGGACCATTTCAGGTGGAGAAGCGAGTGGGGGAGGTTGCCTATGAGTTGGAGCTTTTGTGCCACATGCATATGAGACATCCTTTTTTCCATATCAGTCAGTTGAAGAAGTGTCGACTTGATGCAGAACATCCAGATGGGGTGGAACCACCGAGGGGACCAGCCATGTTTGTTGACAGACCAAATCTTGTGTTGGAGAATATTTTGGATCTTTGAACGATGAGGCTTGGGAGTAACATGAGATGGGAATTTCTCATTAGATGGAAGGATGCACTGGAGGAGGATAGCTGGGAAACGGATCACTCACTATGGAGATGGAAGAAAACAATTGCGAAGTATGATAGGAAGCTACGGAGGATAGCTAGATTCTCAAGCACGACAATGACTTTAGGTGGGGGAGATTGTAACGCCCACGAGTCATTGTGCAGTCGGGCGAAACGGGTGCACCCACCAGGCACGTTTAACTGAGTTTTGGGGAGAGTTGATGATGGGTGGGCGACGAGCCGAGAGGATGGAACAACGAGTTGGGCGTGCACATTAACGAGGTGACGAGTTGGTTGGGCGAGCGGGCAAGGTGACACACGAAGAGTCGTTGGTAAAATGGCTAAGTGTCAGAACACTTCGAACTTATATGGGTGAGTGGTCCCACGGGTGGGCACCCCACACCAAGTCGACGAGTTGGAATGTGGTGAAACGCTAAAAGTCAGGTCGGCCTAGCCATAGGCCGAAGCCCCCATTTTGGCAAGCCATCGTATAAACAAACAAGGCGTTGATGGAAAAACATAACGAAATCAATGGATCATCTCACAAGATAAGGAGGATATCTACGGTTAGGTTCGATCTACCTTAGGGCGAGTTGGGATGAGCCCGCACAACGGGCAGTAAGGTGGAATGCAGAACACAAAGTCGGGTAGGCAGAGTACACGAAGAGCGGCAAACTTGGCGGACAAGCCGCAAGTCACACCGCCAGGTGAACAGACAACCATGACGGGCTAAATGCGGTGACTCGGGTGTGGAAACCCCTGGGTAAGGCGACCCAGTGTTTGGGCGCCCACTAAACGAAACGACGAGCTACGGGTGTGGCAAGTCATGCAATAGAAAACAAAGAGCAGTTGGGGTTGCACGAGCTGTGAGCAAGTGCTCCCATGCTAAACGATACAACAGACACAACATGGCGTTTGGAGGAAACGCAAAGTCGGGTCTCATGCAGGGTTGAACAGTGCAACGGCCTAGTCGGTGGACTATCTGAGTTGCACGACAATGATTTTTGTGAAAGTATAAAAACGTTGGTCGAGTTCTTCTCTCGGTCACTTGTAAAGAAACAGAATTCTATTATAATTCTTACTTGCATATTGTTGGACTGTGTCTCTTGCTAGTTGTATGTTTTATTAATATATTCCGCACATTAAGGTTTTAAGCATGGTAAATAAGATGAATGTTAGGCATAGTTTGTGAAACAAGTTAACGATGGAAAAAGTTAAGTGTTTGGCCGATGCCACACATTGGGCAATTCACGAAAAAATAATTTAGGGTGTGACACCATGCCTCTTGGTTGTAATAAACAAAGTTGTCCATTGTCTCTAATATTGTAATTTCTTTTAGTGCATTAAAATATGCACTTTACATAAAGAATAAGGGGTAAATATTTCAATTACTTATCGCATTCCCATCTTCCATGCTTTCTAGTGATAATAGACAAAGTTTTCCGTGCGTGTATGTTGAGATGATCATATTTCTAGTTTTCATGGCATTCAGGCCAATAGACTTACTCAACTCTCCACTTAGGCTCCTATGTTTGGCTCTTAGGAATATGGAAATATGAAATAATAGCATAAATTCTTGTTTATTTTGGAAATATGAAATACTAGTATAGATTCTTGTTTATTTTGGATCTAATACGAAAGCATAGATCTTTGTTTATTTTGGATTTAATATGAAATATTAACATAGATTTTTTCTTATTTTGGATCTAATATGAAATATTAGCATATATTTCATGTTTCTGTTTCTCAAGGGACTACTCATTTTCAACAAAAAGACCCAAATCCATTATATCAAATCTCATGCCATAAATTCAACTTACCAGTGGAGAATCCCAATGATTCCTCACAACAACCTAAGATGAACCCAATTGACATGGATGTATGCTACTTTATCTATAGGGGTAAGATAAATTAGGTATCTGTCTTTTATACCATGGTAATCAGAAAATGGAAAAGTAAAATTTTTATTTGTTTCATTTGATTAAATTACTATTACACACACAATTTACATGAGATCTCCCCGCCCCATCTTGTAGATATATTTGTAGAAATTCCCACTATAGATCAACAGATTATGCAATATACTAAAGCAAAATACCAGATCTACTTCTACAACAAACTTGTGGAAGCTTAATCGATTATGAGCAAGATCAAATAGAACACATATAACTGAGAAAGAGAAATCAATCACACATGAACACAGAAGAATACTCTGGGGAAAGCCTCAATTAAAAAACCCCGATCTCTGTATTATCATACAAGCGGAAATATCTCAGGATTACACAAAGCTTTAGCTCACAAGCTATCCAGCTTTCAGTACAATCCTTCGGCTGCTCATAGACAATCAAAGGCTTCTCACAAACCTTCTCCTCTACCCCCCAAGCCTCCTAATTCCTTGCGCAGTTTCTCCTGGGGTCCAATGCTGCCACCTGTGTGAATTCACGTCTCACACAACTCACCAAACTCAGAAGTAACTGTGCAATATTGAAGGAGATAATTCCTTCTGCGTGGATGAGTTTCCTATATAGGAAAAATCCTCCAAGTGATAGTTCATTGTCCCTTCCTTTGATCTCAACTGGGTCTCTGACTGAACTGACATGCATGAGTTATTTATGAGAGAATATTCAGTTATCTGAAGTGCAGTAATTACATGCATGCATGCATTAACTAACTGAACTCACAATCAGTTCCAAAAACTGTTGGAACTAATCTAACTGAACTTAACTCAGTTAACTGAGCTAACTAATTACAACTCAAAGTACAAATTATCCTGATCTCCTTTAATCAATGGATAACTTCCTCAATCAATGGAGAAACCGTTGCATGTCTTCACATAGACTTCATGTTTGATTTCCTACAACTAATTAAATCAAGATGAATTAATTAATTATTTTTCAAATAGCTAGTAAGACTAAATTCGAATTTTAATTCAGGGACTAATTAAAATTGGAATCTATCCCAAAATGCTATTTATAGCAATGTTATTTTTAGCATTTCTATTTTTTTATATTTCCAATAGAGTTGGAGTATATCCTGAAATTCTACTTATAACAATGCTAGTTTTAGCATTTCTTATTGCTATTTTCAACAATATTGGTTTGAAATGTAGGCACCTAGTTCTCCCTTGGCCTTTGTTCCTTGAAGCTCTTGGACATATCTTGAATTTGTAGATGAGTGCATTAATTAACCTAGTTATACAATGATAAGTTTATCCCTTAGACTAGATATTTTTTACGCCAGCTTCAAGTTTAGAGTAATCTTTATTTCTGGTTCATTTTTAGTATCTATCATCTTAGATTCTTAGAGGATCAAATCTCTCTAGGTGAAAACCTTTTTTTTGAGTGAAAAACTTGGGGAACAATTTGTAGCTTGATAGATTTGATCCCTCTTGGAACTTGATAGATCCAAAGCTTAAGATGAATCTTATAACACCTAAACCTTACAAACCGAAATAAACATAGTAAAAAAAAAAAAAATTTATACATGGTGCCCTTACCTGAATTATGTTTTAATCTTTCGACACATATACACACAATAACAATCATACATACAAATAATATTAAACAATACATACAATTATATTAATTAGCATACATATAATTATAATAATAGCATACATACAATTATATGGGAATATTAATGATGTTTCACGTGAAGGCTGTGTCACTTGTTGACAGTACCAACCTAATTGAATATGATTTATGGGTGATTGTTGCGATAGGTCTTCATGCACATGGCCTGACACGTTACTGCGTTGCATTAGTTCTCTACTGAGCCTCCACGTGGTGTTTTCACATCCCAAGGAATAATACCTCGTTATGCATCTGCCATCTGTCATAGTCCTCCATCGTCGATCTCCAGCTCACGAATCGATGGTAGTGATGGGCTAAAGTTTACCCTAACCACCTGCCCACATTGGTGTTGGCCTTTCTCATTGTTTCTGGCACACTTTGGTTCCGCGTTGCTCTGCAAGGGTTTGGGTTATGAGTTTTGACGAGGCTTTGTCCATGGCACTCCACAAGGTTAAAAACAGAAGGTCCTATCCATCGTGGCAAACCAGGGAACCCCCCATTCAACTGTCTCAATATGTGTTATTACAATTTGAAAGACTGTGTATACTCAGGAATGGTTACTAAAGTTCTTATTCTGTCACTGCACAGAGGCGACCAGAACATGTTCGGAGATGAATGAAGTCACCAGAGTTCCCATCTTGTCTGCAATCGGTAAGCTGTTAATTTCAATGCAATTCCTTTTAAAGATTCACAGCCAATCCTCCTTGCAAGATTTTTCTATTCCTAACCCAGAGTTCTCATTCTTCCCTTTCAAGTGGGCAATTTATCAATGGCATACTCCTTTTTCAGGTAAGCTCATCACTATCCTGTTTCTGAACGGAGTTTTCTTTTGTCAAACCACTGGTTAACTCTAGCATTAGAACTAACCTTAAACTCTGATGGCTTTTAGGTACGTTGTTCTCCAGATAATTTGAGTTCAATATTTCAGCTTTTAGGTTTTCCAGAAGCTCACATTATCGCCACTTCCTTTCAGGTTGGAACTAGCCTCTGTCGTAGGTTAGAGGAGGTCGTTTGTTTTTCTTCTGTAAATGAAGGGTTTTAGTATCAGAACGCAGCTTTCAGTGGTTCTCTTAGGTTTTGAATACAAACTTCCACTATGGACCTACAGTTTTTACAAGATGAAAGGGCTATTGAGTCAGTCCTTTATGTTTTAAGTCGATATGTAATAATTTTTTCAAACCCCAACGGTATTTCCAATGCTCGGTTGTTGAGGTTTATTTCAATACTTGTTTACTGCTTTTCTGTTCACTGAAACAATTTATCTGTGTTTTTATGGGGTATGCGAGCAATCTAGGTAGCAAACACTTGGTTCATGCGCATACCCTGGGGATATGATCATTAGAGGTGAGCTATGCTGACTTGGAACCGATGCTTGCATTTGACTGCTAGTTTTTTTATTTATTTACATATGCATAAAGACTTTTGAGATGATGACTCTCAGCCGACTAGGTAGCTACTATGTCAGAAAGCTATTTTATTGTTTTCTATTGGGTTCCAATGTTTTTGATTTAAACCTGGTATAATGCATCAAATATTCGATTCCCTAGTTTTCTCTCTGAATTTATAATGGTACATGCTTATTGGGACCAATGCATTCTTAACAATATTTTACATTTTTTCTGGTTCTACTCTGAATGTTAGTTTCTACTTTAATGTCAAATTGGTAGAATACTCGGTTTTAATTGCAATGAGTTTGTCTCCTGTGGAATTCTTCAGAACATTCAAACGGTTAAAGATAGTACATTATCATAATTACTTTCCTCTGCATTCTTTATTAGCAACTACAGTAGCATATTGTTTTTCTATTTAACAGATAAAAATAGTTTTGTCATTATTAGAAACTACAGTAGCATATTAATAGATATGAATTACTTTTGCGTGAAATTAAAATTACAATTCAACAATGATTCTAGTAATAACTTCAAGATCAGATTCTTTTAATTAACTTGAAATAACAAATACGAATACTATTGTATGTAATAACATTTCCAGTTTAACATTAGGTCCATTAAGAAGTTTATTACCTCAGTTTAACAATTAACCTGTGAAAAACAATATTTTCAAAAGGTCTCTCCTCCCAGCCACGAGTTTGGAAATCACGTCCAGACTCTCCCCCAAGCACCTTCTATCTTTCCCATGCTGGATCTAATCCAGATGCAGTCAATACTTAAGGCCTCAAGACTACAATCTAGCCTCCAAACTATACTCTTGTTGACTGTCTTAAGCAAGTTTTTCCCACTAGTTTATTCCACCCTGCTCCAGGAGCCCTTTTTTCTCTATGACCCTCTCTATATTACCTTTCTCAAGCAGAGGGTAACCACTTCTTAGAAAATGTTCTTTTAAATGAACAAATAATTTTATTTAAAGTATTACCACCTATAATTTAGGTAATTATCACATGTGTTTCTTGGTTCCTTCCAATAACAGTCCATAATCCTTATCAAGCTAAATAACATTTAAAAATATTCTTTTAGTAAAACAAACATCATAATCTTCATGTAACTTATGCAACTTGGGGATGTTACATCCCCCCCCCCCTCGTGTGGAACATCATCCCTGTTGTTCTCTTCCTCCTCTAAAAATAATTCGGAATAAGCCTTTCACATGAATTCCTCCTCTTCCCAGGTAGCCTCTTCTGGGCTAAAGTGCTTCCATTGCACTTTAACTTGGGTGATGGTTTGCTTCCATAAGTTGGTTTCTCGTTAATCAAGAATACAAAGAGGTTCGGCCAGGAACTCTCCTTACGGTTTGACCTGTTAACACTCAGGTTGTTCCCTTTGACCCCCAAGGGAATACGACTGAGGTAACCACAAATCAATCTTTGGACTGAAGGTCCTAGTCTACCTGCAATCAAAGAGGGCTCTCTCTTTAGGATTTAGCTCTGTTTTGTGAGATTTTAGGCTAGTTATGGAGTTCTCTGTGTTTTGTTTAAATTTTTGTGGGATGATTAATGTCTTCAAGTAGGGAGGCATGCATAGTGTAAGAGGTTCAAACCATTGGGCATGGAGTCATGAAGTAAGGCTGCTGGTGTGTTTTCTTGGTCACAAGAGGACTATAAAGAAGGATAGTTATACATGAAACAACGTTCAGGCTAAATAAGGATGGAATGAGGGCTAAGGAATGAGAGGCAACTAAGAATCTCTCCTTCAGCTTAACAGAGGGAAGGTGAATGAGCTCTATCTAGGAGCAGTCAAGAATTCCTAGATAACTGTCATACATGGGTGAATTAGGGGAAACATGAGCCAAAAGGAATTCATATTCATAGCTAAATCAGAAGAAAACATATAGAAACAACAGAAATTGAGCATAGAGTGTCATTAAGCAAAGTCTAGGCTATTCATTTTTTCTGTTATTTAGACAGTGATACGATGGCGGATAAACATATATATAAACTGAAATAGAATGAAGAAAAACTTATTGTCCCATGTAGCAGCACAAGAATTCTATAGTCACTCTTCAACCATTGAACACAGCAGACAATCAGTCCTCCAAGCTTTTCAGCAGTCTTTGATTAAAGAAATTCTCAAATATACAGCACGAGTCTCTCATGAAGTAAACTAATCAACCAACCCCAAATACATCATATGAGGGGATATTTATACAAAAAGGAGATACAAAATATCTAGAGGATGAGTTATTAACTCATAAATTCTTTCACCAACTCCTAAGGAGCGGCTGATGAGAAAGTAAATGTTGAAGTAAATACAAATGTAACAGTTGTTCTTTTCTCTCAGTGAATGTTGACTTTTGAGTCCATTTGAGTCGATTGGAGCTGTGCTTTCAAAAATCCGCGAATTCAGGCTTGTTGTTCTAGCTCTTTGCCTTGTCATTGATTTGACCTGCTCCGCCTGTTGTTTCCTTGCGCTATCCGGTGCTTGCTGTTGACCTATAGCTGACATGAAATTTGAAAATTTGAAAAAAGGTGCCAAAGACTGATATCACCTGGGTAAAATGGCCAGCATTGCCTGCCACCAATCTTTAGGAGGGAGTTGATGCCTTTGTATCTTGATGAGTGTCTCATCAGCCTCAGTATATTTGTAATAGTTAGGTGGCATCTCAAATAGATGGTTGACTTCATGTTCCATGTAAAACAAGTTTGCCAGCTTGTCATAGAGAGTATGTCCTGAAGGAGGTCCTGCCTGTGCTGGGGAACTTGATGAAGCAGTAAGCTGATTTGTCACATAGTTATTGAGCCTAGTTACATATTGGTCACGCATCAATAACCTTCCATCGCCAGTTAATAGGCTAGGCAATCCTTTAGTCTGTAGTGTTGCCAGCTTTATTTCAAAATTTTCCACATCCCTTTGCATCTCCCAACATCTTGCTTCTAGAGTTTGCACAAAGCCTCTTAATATCAACACTTTCTTGGCTGTCAGTATAGCATCTGTTCTGCTCATGATCTGTAATGCTGCCAATTCTTCCTTAGTCTGATGATTCAAAAAGTTGATCATTTTGTTGGCCTGCTCAGGCATGTTTCCTAATGCTGCTTTGGCTCTCTGAGTTTCAAACTGAGCTCGGCCAATTAGCTCAACCTGTTCATACATGGCTTGAATGGACCTCCATTGGCCAGTGATTAACTGATTAATCTTGGCCCACAGAATCTTCTTTATTTCAACCAGGGTTTTGTCCAAAGATAGCTCTTTCTCCAAGGCTTTAATTTTGTCATTCAAGGCCTTAATTTCCCTTGTTTTTTCAGCTACTGTCATTTTGGACTTATCATACTTTCCTTCAAGATTGGCCAATTTCTCTTTGGCCTCTTTTATCTCTGTAGCCTGAAGCTCAAGCTCCTTGACAGCTTTCATCATTTCCTCCATACTCATGCTAGATTCAGATGTTGTTGTAGTTGCTACTGCTGTTGTTGCTGATGTGGCTTCTGGGACTGCTGCTGGCTGTGCAGGAGGAACAGGGACATTAGCTGGAACTGCTGGAGGTGGCTAGGAGGATGACTCTCCCTGCTTACTTTGGGCTGGTCTTCCTAATTCTCCCTCCATCTGGATTACTCTCTGATTCATTTTCATCAACAAATCCAATGTATCCTCAGCTTCTTTCTGTTGTACTAGTTTTGCAGTTTGAGGGTGTTTAGTAGGAGGCAACCTCAATCACTTTTTCAGTGCAGTGATATCATCGTCTTTCTTCTTCATAAGGGCCCTCACACCCTTAGGATCCTTAGGATCATGTCCTAAGTCAAATAATGATCTCCTCCAATGTCTTTATTCTGTTGTCTTTGGCTTGGGAGGACATTTTTTCCAAATCTAAGTGTTAGTGTTCTTCAAAGATTCTTTTAATTCATGAGCTAGTGTAGCCCTGTCTGCTAAAGTGGCATAGACCATCTCACCAGTCTGCTTATGTAGCTCAATTTGGTCCATGGGGTGAATGTCTTTGGCCATGACCTACATATTTGTCCTGACATAATCTGCAGCTGTCTGAGGCTGCTGAACTTTGGGCTTGAAATGGATGAGAATCATTTTCTCTTCCTTGATATCATATGCTGCCATCAGTCTTTCCTGTTTGGCAGGTGTTGCCTTTAAGAATTGGTCATATAATTGTACTCTTAGTAGCTCATTTTGAGCTTTGATCTCTTTGAAGCTGGCTTTGACACTAGCTGGTCTCTTGCTTTGTTGTGTGGAGGAAGACACCTCCATGGCATGTTGTCTGTCTAGCTCTTGTTGGAAAGAGCTGGTAGGCATTGGTTGGCTTCCCTCTCTGTCTCTTCTTGGGCTTCCAAGGACCTCTTCACTGATTTCCTCCTCAAATGGAGAATCAACTTTTTGCCTCTTAGATTCAGGCTGTTGTGTAGATCCACTGGCAGGTGTGGAATCTTCTCTGTCACGTTTTCTACCTCTTTCCTCATGGGCAAGGGTCTATAAAACTGGCATTTGGGGTGCCTCTGTTTGTTGTGGAGGAGCTTGTTCTTGGGAATGCTCCATTGAAGTAGCAGGCAGCTCTGTAGTCACCTGTTCTGTGTCCATTGGCTCTTTGCCTTTTCTTGTAGCTGTTGTTGATGAAGATGGTGCTTGGCTAGCTTGTGCAGCTGCAGCAGCTGATGTGCCCTCTCCAATTTTCTGTGGCAACTTGAATGTTACCTGGTTAAAACGACGCCGAAGGTGGACGAGGTGGTACGATAACAAGCTATGGAGTCGAATTGCAGGCTGTAGCAGCTTGGTTGGTCGAATCCGAGCTTTGGGAGTGAAAACGGT
>Ga0068628_1000259_pt1 | contig 16541 bp, 12 predicted proteins | sample InSIn2gowninarea_FD_77431 | JGI IMG/M metagenome (GOLD analysis project Ga0068628, IMG submission 77431) | Clean room microbial communities from NASA Spacecraft Assembly Facility at Jet Propulsion Laboratory, Pasadena, California, USA -... ... | reverse complement strand
ATTGTTGTTCCATTTCCATGATTCAACACTATATGCAAAACAACATAACAACTTTTTTCAAGCAAGCATAATAACAAGCATCATATGCATACCTTGAGATCACAAGGATAACTAAGCTCAACTCCTTCATTAATAGCGCCTACCATGTACAATCAACCTTACAACACAATGTACAAGTCAACATCACATATGCATGAAAAACATTCATTCTCAAATGCAATACCTGTGTTCTCTTGTTGCTTCTCCTTTGGTGTTCTGCTGCCATCAACTTCATTTCTAATCAATATATGAAGCATACCAAGTATACCTTGCGTGCTCCTATTTTTCCTTTTCCATCAATGACAACAATGCCAACAACCTCTATATTTTGGCCCCTATTTTTCCTAACCAAAATTCTCTGCAATCTTGGAGGTGTGAGCCTCTCTAATTAGCTACAATCGCTCACCTTTAAAAACACATAACTTTTCCAACCTGTATAATAATCCATTATGGAGATGATCGTCAATTTTTGTATCACCATCATGCACATGGCTTTGGCTATGCAATTGTTTTAAACACCCCCTTAGAGACCGCATCCTCTATGTATGTTGCTATGTATGCATTCTGGGTGGAAAACTCCATGTGCATCAAATTTCCCAAAGTTGTTATCTTTGATGTGGGTGGTGTTAAAAGCATCTCAGCCAACTTGTTTGTGTTTTCCTTATTGTACTTGATCACTAAATGAAACTATTGTAAAATCCCTATACACTTGTAATTCCTTATCTATTGTAACTTACTATGGTCCTACAGGTACTATAACAGCTAGTGATTTGTGTGAATCATTGTCTCCTTTCCCATCAGATAGTGTTTCCACTTTTTCACAACTTGTCCTAGGGCATAGAGCTCCTTATTTAAGAACCACCCCATCAAATACTCCAAAATGGTAGCATATAGACCTTCATCCCTACATCAACATTTCTCCCATACCATACCCACTTGCATATGTCTCCACTTGAAAGGGTTGTTACAATTTCAATAATGTAAAAACTAGTGCTTAATTGATTTTCTTCTTTAACTCCTCAAATGCCTTTTGCTAACATTTTCCCCACTAGAAAAATTTTACACACATTGTTATGACATGGAGTGGTGCTCCTACTAATGAAAATGAGGCTATGAATTTCACATGTACTATGCATCCCCAATGAAACCCCTAACCTCAAAAATATTGTTAGACACCAACCATTTCATGATGGCTTCCATCTTGACAAGATCTATCTTTAGCTCTCTTCCACTAATCACATATCCTAAATACACCAAATATTGTTGTGCAAACTCAAATTTCTTGATATTTTCCAACAACTAGTTCTTCTTCAATGTCTTTAGCACTTGCATTAAATTTGAGATGTGCTCCTCCCAAGTAGCACTATATGCCCATATATCATCCAAATATACAAGCACAAATGAATCTAAATGTGGGTGTGGTATGTCATTTATTAACATCATGAATCTAGTTGGTGCATTGCATAAACTAAATGGCATGACTAACCACTCATACAAACCTTATTTGATTTTGAACGAAAATTTCAAAATATCTTCTTCTCTAACTTGAACCTAGTGATACCTTGATTTTATGTCCAACTTGGTGAACTATTTTTCTTGCTACAACTGGCCCAACAGATCATCTATCCTTCTTGATAATTATTTTGTTCAATGACATGTAATCAATGCACATTCACCAAGGCCCATCCTTCTTATATAAAATTATGATGGATGACCCACAAGGTGAGGTACCTGAATGAATAACAACCTGCTCAAAAAGTGGTTGCAATTGCTTCTTCAGCTCATTGTCTTCTATTATGAACTACATGTACAACCAAATGTTTGGCAATAGAGAGTCTACAATAGTTGCATCTCATCATATGATTCCCTCTTGGGTGGTATCCCTTTAGGCTCCTGAAAAACTTCAATATATTCCTGTATCAACTCTTTTAGTTGTCGTGTTCCTTACTAGCACCCCTCTAGGTATTCCTTTGCTCTCATTGACTCTTTTACAAATTAATTTTCTCTTAAAAATAGTAAAGCACACTTCTATCTAACTGATAAGTTTCTTGGCTTGCTTTGCATTTACCGGTAAATTTTACACTTTCCCTTATGCGTGTTGATGATGAAGGATTTTTTGTCCTTGATGTTGCAGTACTGGTTGGATCTCTACATGAAAGCCTCATTTCGTATGTACATATAGGGACTCACAAGCACCACTCCACATACATCAAGTGGAACTACATCCAATTCTACTTCATCAAGAAAATCAACATTGATATTAAATTTGATTTCATTTATTTTTTTACCTTGATTTTTGCATCCTTATTTACCCACCTCAATGGATATGGACTTGGATGATCTTGAACCTCCAATCCCAGTTTGTTAACCAAAATTGTTGCAATGATATTTCCTATGATCCTGTCTTAAATAGAGCATCGATTTTTATCTTCTTGACCTGTATCTTTATATTGAAGAGTTTGGTCATCTCCTCCTCTTCCTATTGTTGAAATATACTCATGTTCACCCCCCTTTTGCACTGATGTGTAACAATACTCTCATCCACATCTGAGTTTCTTTATACTTGATTACTTGAATCTATGGCCATGAGGTTTTTCTTCTTCCCATTCTTTTGATTCTTTAGGTCAAGTTCTAGATGTAGTCTCTAACACACCTCATCTATGTGATCATCAATGTTACATAAATTGTAGTGGTTGCTAAAAATTTTGCACTAGTGTGGTGTGTTTTGTTTTTTGTCCTTCCCCCTTTCCATCTCTTCTTCCCCTCTTTAGAATCTCCTTAGTTTTCCTTCTTCTTTGAACCACTTGACTTCCCTTTTTTCTGGCATACATTTTCTAAGTATTGTGCTTATACATGAGAATCTTTCACCATTCTAGGTTTGAAAAGCATCACTCCCTTTAGTAGATTGTTGTGTGGTCCCCCTAGGTATTTTTTGGTTCTTATGAGGGATACCCAACATTATTAAAATCTTCCTTAGATCTATGTTATACTCTTATACGCTCTTCCATTATCTCCGCCTAAAGTATTGTTACTCGATCCATTAGTACTCTACAGAGCCAATAAGGTATAATTGGGACTTTGTGAGAATTTTTAATTCCTCCCACTTACTTATTGGGAGATCCCCCTCTAGCCTCAGGGCTTATATGTGGTTTTCCCACTAGTTAAGGGCATGGCTCTCTAGGTTCAAATGAGCAAAATAAATTTTATATTCCTCCTCTATGTGGTCAACACTAATATAAACCTTTAATTGTTGCAACTAGCGATTCCATTTCAAATCATTAATCTCACTTTCACATGTCTTAATTTCAACCCTCACTTTCATCTTAAATAGGGACTATGAATGGTTCACAACATTTGAACTAGATTGTCCTTTTTTAGGTTCTTTCTTAAATTCCTCTAGGTCTTCTCAATCCCCTAATTTTCCCTCTTATCTGATCTTTAAATTGGAACCTATTTTTTGTTTGAATCCAAGCATGTTTACCAAAGCCACCATAAGGAGGTTCATATCATGGTTGACATCTGCAACATGCTATTCATACCTTACGAACCTTTGCTCTGTCAAATACGAAGATTTTTTTTTACCATGGTGAATTATTAACTCATTACAGTAATCTCAGTGATGCGCAAGATCAAACCTAGAAACTATTGAATTTTCCTCAACACTTTAGAATCATATCTATGTCTAAAACATTATCACAAACACACTAAAATGTCACAACACCAAGCACTTTGCATGGTGGAAAACTTACTATATTGAATCAATGAAGTACACAAGAAATTTACACAACCTAAAACTTGTTATGTTACAAAGTTAATACAACAAACATAGGGCTCCTATGCTAGGGATTATAGCCCTTACAATTAACCTCGATACAATAACAACTAGGGCTTCATGTCAACAACTTATGACTATCAATATACCCTTGAAAAAGACACACTTGACTTACATGTTGAAGGAGATCTCACATCAAAGCTTTCATTCCACATACCTTGAACACTTGGTTGGTCCTTTACCACCTCTTATGTTTCTCACAAATACTTATGTTTCTTACATATTCATTTGGCCATAACACCTTCTATCAATCCTCCTACTACTCCAATAATAGTGAACACGGGCTACTCTTTAAAAATCCTTTGTTGCTCCAAAGAATTATACTCTTAAGGTCTTTAATAACCACCTTCTAGCAATGCTTTTCCACACCAAAATTCACTACTCATAAGTTCTTCAAAATCTACCCTCCAACAATGAAACGAAGGTTCCTTTATCATTGTACTTAGGGCTCACATAAACTACCCTCGCAACATTTTTCTTACTCCACCTAGATGACAATTCTTAGGGCTTAAAAAAAAGTCCCTACACAGTGCCTTAACACCCTATAAGGTGACTAAACTAGGGCATACATACTATCCCTCACATATTCCACCAAGATGATTGATCTAGGGCTTACTTGGCATCCCACACAACTGTAACTTGTCACACCAAACCACATTCTTTAGGGATGGAAACTACCATTTTCCAACACAGATTAGTGGAAAAACTTCTTCTCATCACCTTCAGCACTCCTTTCTCCTTAATTATGCCCACTTTCCTTCACTTCAAGACATCCTAACACATAGTCCCAATATTCTCCATTCTTTATACAATATGAGCAAGTCCTCAACCCCTTTTCCTTAGTGAAATACATGTTCCCAACTCTTAAGGCATGCAGCCCTTATTTCAGAGACAAACTACAACAGGATGTCATCTTTTAAGGGTCTCAATCCTCATTATTATGCACAGAACTTAGGCCACTTAGGGATAGACCTTTGGTGGTTGATCATGTGGAAAAGAATCCCTAAACAAGGTCACCAACCAAACAGAATTAGGCCTCCAAAACATGTACAATGGACCTACTTGAGGGTTGAGTATCAAAGAGATACATCTCCATGAGCCTAAGTAAACTTAGCCACTATCACAGACTTGAACCAGACCACATATGCTCCAATTCATCCTCCTTATAACTTTGCATCTCCCTAATGTATTCGACCTCTTCCTTAGAACTTTGCATCTTCCTAATGGTTTGAATGAGTTCGATCTATCCTATACTTATAGTGTCTTTGGTGGCCTCATATTACACCAAGGGGCATGACCTTTAGCCCAAGCCAACTTGAGTTTAACTTATCAAAATGCAACTAATATAAGAAATGAGATTTATTTCATTCATCTTTTGCCACATCATCAAAGCCCTAGGTGACCCTTATCCCTTCAAGGCTACCCCACATGCTTTCAATGATTAAACAATCAATTTAATCCTTGGTCTTGCACCCACAACTTTTGGTACATTGCCCACAAAACCCTTTTTTTGTGAGTCAACTCCTTACAAACCCAATAACCTAGGGTTCATGGAAGTACCTCCCAAGCTACACATTTCAACACTCCCTCTTAGTGAGGGACTTACTTCCATGACTCGTAAATATCTCATCACCATCAACGACACTAGCCCAATATCTGGCATTCACTACTACAACATACCTGGTAGAATGAACCACATTGTCCCTGGTAGTGTCCTTGCCTCCAAAATTTTTCCACTTCTTCTTCTCCTGAAATTATTTCAACTCATTCCACAATTCCTTCTTTCTAATACAACTCTCCTTACTCCCCACTGACCATGCACTCTTCTTGGGTTGCAAATTCTCCCTTTGAACCTGCATACTCCCACTCAAACTTGACTCTCTTTGAATCTCGTGAACCTGCTTCTTTACATTATCTATAGGATTTATCATTATTCGATATAGACCATGCTCCTTAACTCCAACGATATCTCTAGCATAGTTAGAGCCTCTAGTCCTGAGCTTCATTTTCCCATCCTGGAAAATCACTCAAACCCCTTTTCCTTGATCATTGAGAATGACAACACATGGTATCTAACCTCTGGTACTCATAGTACATATTGAAATCATAACCTCCCACCTGACTCCATCCTGAATGGCACAACACCTTCCCCTTTGAAAGCCTTCTTATTCTTGTCGCCAAACTTTGTGTGCAACTTCGAGTCCCATTCAGTTGTAGTCCCAAAATATTCATGTGAACCTGCCATATGCTTCGATGCTCTACTTTCCACATACCATGAAATCTCATTGATGTCACCCTTTATGAAATGAGAGAATAAAGAAAATTCCTCCTTGAAACTTCTTGAGAATTCATCCAGCTCACCATAAGATGTAGCAACCCTAGCTAATTCTTTCCCTTCGTCTTCTTATTATCTCATCTTCTCTATACGAGCCACATTATCATCATAAGTTTTCTTCTTCTTATTAAGGTTCTTGTCTCACAGTTCTTCTTGCATGAAGTCATCCCATAACCTATTCTAATCTATCATCTTTTCTTGAGCAATGATCCTTTTTCTAAATGGATTCCATTCCTAGAAAAAACCTTGCAAAGCACTCCTCACTAGCTCAGACTCTGGAACATTTTCACCGATGGCAGAAAGATCATGTCAAAGTTGAGAAAGTATTGTTAGATAAAAATCCATGCCTTTACCGTCCAACATCTTGGTTCTCTTCAACTTCTCTCTTAATACCAACAACAATTTCTTTTTCTTATTCTAGAACAAATCTTAAAGATGTTTCCACATCTTGCAGGTAGTGTTCTTCTCAATCATATGATGTATCAAGTGATCTTTAACACTGTCTAGGATAATAAGCTTCACCTTTGCATCCAAATCTTCATAAACTTGCAACCCTTAAGGTCATTTGGTTTCTTTATCTCCTTGTTGGTAAACTCCCAAATCTTGTCTACCAACAAGAAAAGCTTGATCCTTTCCTTCTAAGGAATATAATTAGAAAATTCATCTAATCTATCTTCGTACCTCAAACTCGTGACCAACTTCGTCATGCTGCTAGTCCTTCAAGAAAAACGAAACCAACTCCCTCTTGAGTTGTAAGTTGTGCACACTCTAAATTAGTTGTTCCTTCAAATTAGCTATGAAACCATGTTTGTTTTCCTCGACACTTCAAAATTAGGTCTATGTCTAAAATATTATCACAAACACATAAAATGACACAACACCAAGCACTTTACACAGCAAAAAATGTACAGTAATGAATCAACGAAGTATACAATAAATTTACACAACCTAAAACTTATTATATTATAACTTTAATACAACAAATATAGGGCACCCATACCAAGGATCATGGCCCTTACAATTATCCCTAATACAAGAACAATTATGGTTTGATTTCAACATCTTAAGACTATCAATATACCCTTGAAGAAGACACACTTGAATTACTTGTTGAAGGAAATCTCATACTAGCCCTTTGAGTCCACATACCTTGAACACCTGGTAATTCCTTTTCCACCTCTTTTGTTACTCACAATTACTTATGTTACTCCATAATTTCTTGCATCTTTAGCTAAGTAGAACACCTTCTATCAATCCTCTTACTTCTCCAAGAAGACTGAACATAGCCTTCCCTCTAATAATCCTTTGTTGCTCCAAATAATTTTGCGTCTAGGGTATTTAACAACTTCCTTCTAGCAATACTTTTCCACAATAAAATTCATTTCTCATAAGGTCTTCAAAGGTTTCCCTCTAACAATGACAAGTTTTCTCCTTTATCACTATACCTAGGGCACACATAAACTACCCTCTCAACGTATTTCTTGCTCCAACAAGATGAAATTTCTTAGGGCCTACAAACCAACCCTCACACAATTCCTTAAAATCTTATAATGTGATTAAACTAGGGCATACAAACCATCCCCCAAACAATCCATCAAAATTATTAATCTAAGGTTTACTTTGCAGCACACGCAATTGTAACTTGTCTCACCAAACCACAGTCCTTGGGGCTAGAAACTACCTTTGTCTATCACATCTTAGTTGAGAGATTTCTTCTCATCACCTTCAGCATTCCTTTCTCCTTGATTCGTCCCACTGGCCTCCACTTCAAGGCATCCCAACATATTGTCCCAATACACTCTATTCTTTATACAATCTGAGCAAGTTGTTGGTCCCATTTCATCGCTAAAATACTTGTGAAAACATCCTAAGGCATGTGGCCCTTATTGTAGAGACAAATTGTTGATGATTGTTTAATTTTTTAAAAACTATAACAATTAAACTCCTCAAATCTCCTTATTTTAATGATGTAATGTGATAGGGTGCTCGAAATTTATAACTACAAGTTCATGGTTTTCTTTGATTTTTTGTTTTTCTTGTGTTCTATAATGCAAAAATATACATAAAGAATTTACATCAGAAAATAAATAAAAATGTATACATCATAAATACGTCATTTATAGCAAGCATGTGATAACTGAAGTAGAAAAAGAAAGATAAAATACAAACCAAATTCAATTGGAGCATTGAGCTAGTCAGAATTTGGGCTTGGAGGCCCTAAATTTTGTAGAGCATAAGTTGGGATAGATAATAGGAAACAAAGAGAAACTGAAATTAAAAAATGTGTAATAAACAAAGATATGTGAGATAACAAAGTTGTAGAAAATAGTCGATTTTATTAATGATGAAAAGTACAGCCAAAATCCTAAAAAGGGAATTTTTTGCGAAATATTTTGACCAATCTTATCACAAACTACTACAATGTAAATAAAGCATATACAATAGCTTAGGAAATAAACAAGAATGGAAGTATATCAAAATCCTTCGTACAAGCATAAATATGGATAGCTTGTTCTACAAAAATATAGTTGTTAGCACTTGTAAAGGGTAACCAGATATTCAAACAATAATGAATAAATGAGAAAGGCACAAGATACCTGAAAATTTCCTTGGAAATATTATTGGACTCACTCTAATTTGTCTCGCCTTGGTGAAATAGGATTTTTTCACCATCGGGATTAGCCTCAAACTCATAAGAAATTAAAATCAGAGGATAGATGACAACCAAAAATTCTATAGCATACCTCTCTTCACAATTCTCTCTGTCTACCTTCATAGATCCTTCCTCCTTTTAAAGGACTCCAAAATAGTGTGGAAAGTTTCTTTGCTTAACATATTGTTTTTAACTTCATTTCTAATATTTTTTATTAGAAAGTAGAAGGAGGGATTTTTTAAAGGCTCTAATTAATAAATTAGTTTATAAAATCTTTTAACTTTGAATCTAGTAGGTGGGACCCTTAGTCTTCTGTGATTTTATTCTATAATTTCTTTGCTTCAAATACATAAATAAAGAAGCTATGTGACCAAACTTTTGCTTCATATAACTCCCAATAAAAACCATAATAATAACACACGTCATATAAAAGATATTATCTATGTATAATCAATCAAAATACATGCCACATCACCAATATTTTCTCCACATATAAAACAGATCAGCACACAAAAAATTAAACCCTTGTTCCTCCATAATCACAATCCATGTATTCCATCATAATAATTAAAATGTTGTGTATAAACATAGTTTTCTATGTATAGCCATGAGTCATTCCATCCAAACAAAACCAACGCCAAAAATATATCATCATAAATATCTACAATTATATGTAGTGTAAGGTATCTAACCAAAACTGAAGCAATCATCATCATCATGAATAATTTTTTCAGCAGCCATGACTCAACAATACCTAAAAACATACCAAAATATGTTGCAAATACCATAAACTAATGTCCCTGCCTATGACACGGAACAAATTTTTCCTATTATTCTTCCTAGCGAGGATGAGACATGACAGAATGTGATGAACCATGTGAATAATCAAAAAGAGAGACCTATGAGTTATATATTTTTTGACTCACAATAAGTTGGGGAATTATTGATTGTTTGGAAGATTGACCAGTGGGACCAGTAAGAAAAAAGGGTTGTTTAGAAACTTGTTGAGTGGAGTGAGGATGTTGACTGGTAGATGTAGAAGGTTGTGGTGATGCATGATGGGAGTGGACAATACGTGAAGTAGTAGACTATAAATGAGAAACATGTGCCTCATGAGGAGGAGGAAGTGAGACAGTGGGCCAACCTTGGACTAAACAAAGTGGTTGTGTAGGGATGGAAGCTTCCCAACCATCATTATTTGGGACAACCAAAAGGAGCAGATGCATGTGGGAGACGGGAATATCAATGATACATGGATGGAGAATAGGGGGGTTGTGGTTGAGGTTGCACAACAAGCTGAGGCTCTGGTTGACCTAAAAGGTTCACAACACTAGTGCAAAGAAAATGTCTCAACTTTTTTCAAACAACATCAAAGTGTATTGAGATTATTGGTCTTTTGTCCCTTCTCACAAGAAAGTTCTGATCTCTATCTCCTCCTCCTCTACCTCTGCCACTACCCCTATTTCTATTGAAAAAAACTCATACTGGAAATAAATTCACATAAGTTATTCATAGGTAAATGAAAGCATGAAATTCATTAATAACCAAATTAATAAATCATCTGATAAGACAACAAAAGATAATACATGTAAGAAGGGAAGGGTATTGCATATGCGAGTTGCTAAGTAACATGTGCAAACGCTCGAAGTAAAATTAAATACTATTTGACCTTTCATAATCCGAGAAAGGACGTACATAAACAATTTAGAGGTAAGGTAAGTACATGAAGGTTTATTTCCCTTTAAAATTTACAGAGGGAGTGTTGATTCATTCATCTTACAAACTAACAATTATTTTTTGAAAACAAACATTAATAGATAAATGAAACATTTGGTATAATTTTCCAGTATATTGAATATGATAATGCAGGCGATTTATAATAGGAATCGCAATGAAAATATCCTAATATATAACCAAATACTTGACTATTAAATTGTGAGCCAATGGAACAGATTCATATGCATTCATAGAAGAGTTCGATGAATATTTTTATTTTATTTTAAACAAAGACAAATTTCTTTGTTAGACCAAGCAAGTGAACAAGAGTTTGTGTGCATGAAAACACCCAAATATTTTTTTCCCAGGACTTAGCTATCTCGAAGTCTCCCATGGGTGGGAAGGTTAGGGTAGTTGAACAATATATTAGGGTTTTAATTAATGAATTATGTTTTTGATAATGAAAATTCATAATACTGGAAATCATTCAATATTAAAAGAACTTAATGAAATAAAACAATAACCTCTGGGATTCAATTAACTCTCAATGAATTTGTCATTGGAAACCATGCACATTACAAGAAAAGGTTTTGAATGTGAGTAATATCTACCTTAGAATGCACAAAGTTTAGGACTTGTAATGCAATCTTAAAAGACTCATATGTAAGGCATATTCACTTAGACAAAAAAGTATCGATTTCCAAGTGTCATGCACCCAAGGAAATTCTCAAGGGATGTGCACCTAGAGTGCGCAAGGCTTGAATCCAAATCCGGTAAAAAAATGACTCATACAAAGAAATCAAACCGAAATAAAATTTTAACCAATAAAGGAAATTTTCCTTTATTTATAGAAACCATCCAAGAGTTTTAAAGCAAATGAACATTCAAGGTTGGCAATAAGTTGTGCCAGATGATTATAAATAAGATATGGGGAACGGGGTAGAAAAGGAAAGACTTGGGATGATTCCTAATCTAATAAAACAAGAAGGCAATATGATAAGCTTGAAACCAAAATCTTCGGTTACCGCCCACTACTATCACCTTTGTTCGTCCTGCTAGTTCAGAACTAGGGTTCGTTCAATTTTTTTTGTATAAAGTGATAAAATCGTGGAAATGATAAATGATACTCTCTGAAGGTTTCATAGAAGGGCGTAAATGGAGGATAAATTTGAGGTAGGAATAGTAGTGGAAAATAAATGCAGCAATAAAAGTCAAAATGGAAAGTGGTATAGAATATAATGAGCCAACATACCGAAGGTGAGGTTTTTCATGCCATGTCATTAAACCAATTAAGTATGAGCTAATAAAAATATGCCAATACAATATGACTTGGTGGGGGATGATGATTTGGCATTATGAAGGGAAAACATTGCATAGTGCCATCAAGGAGGTTGAACATATTTAAGAGGAATTTAGTCTATGACCAATACAATTGATGTGGATGATGAATCATCACAAACAGGCCTATAATGAATTCCAACCAAACCAATCATGTTATTCAAGAGAGCTATGTGAATCGTGAAGTCATTCAATAGCTAAGATTGATCCCATTTTCATTAAATTAAAAAGTGTGTTGAATCTTGTTATTAATGTCAAACTCAGAACATATCACCAGTAATCACTTCCCATAAATATTATCAAAGATTTGCCTTCAATAACTTTGACAAGGCTTGGTGGTGTTATCAATGTATATGTTTAAAACGAACTTTGTAAATATAACATATCAAACTGAAAATTCCCATACTCTGAACCATATATTTTACAATGTATTGTTTATGACCATGATTCCAATGTTTCCCAATAACACTGATATATCGGCTCATATATATATATATATATATATAGGTAGATATCACGTAGTTCAATCCAGATATTTTGCAAAACATTTCGATAATGTTTGCCACTAGGATATTTCCAACAGTTTTAATATATTTTCTCTTTTACATATATGTCTCATGTGCCATATGAAACCATTGATACTCATTTTATGTATATAATTCGTCAATTAGGTGAGTATAAATGGAGTGATTCATTATCAATTTATAAAATGTCCCCATTGTCACTTCTTGTGTATACATGTATATATATTTTCTCATGAGGTAGATAATTATGAAGTGAAAGAAATCTCCCAACTTATATTGGAATGTGAAGTATTTACATAATTGATTCAATATGTTTTCATATAAACTTTTTTTAATTTCACCGAGGTATAAACCGACCTTAATCTTGACAGAGGATTTTCACTTTATCAAGGGTCTCACCTACTAGGTCAATTTCATTAAAATTTGAGTCATTAGGGGATTATTAGTCAAGGATAACCGCAATGGTTTGTAGAAGCTAACTAACCTTGACAGGTGTCAACATTGACGACTCCACAGGGAGACTTGTTGGAAGAAAGTCAAAACACAACATCTCTATCTGAAACCAACGTCATTTTATTGTAGAAGAGTACGATGCAGGTTGTCATGATGATGCAAAGAAAGGGATGCAAGGAGCAGGATGTAGAGAACATACCTTAAGGTGTATTATGTAGTTAATAATAAGATTTGAATAGAATCAAAGTGACCCATTTGAAGATAAGGAGAACGGATTCCTCACTTCATTTAAAAGGTTATTGCTCTAAAAACTTATAATATTAGCTTTTAATATTCAAAAAAACAACAGTCTTAAAACATTGTACTTACAAAAGGATTTATTGCCAATGTTCCCTTCTTTTGCATAAAATGAAACAATATTAAACGACAATATATGAAATAAAAACATAAACATTTAAGAATATTGGCAAAGGGAACTTGAAAAAAAAAAATTGAAAAGAAAATGTTATGTACAAGAGTATCAAGGAGATTGTGATGATTCAACCAGCGTCTCCTTCCACAAATGGCTTTAGATCGAATCCATTAGTGGTATATGGCAAGATACGATCGTTCTTATCATTAAGCAAATAAGTATTTAGCCCAACAATAGTAGAAATTTTAAAAGGACCAATCCACAACCTCTAAAATTTATGATATTTATCTTTTTCAACATGAGCTAAGTCCAAGAGAAGGAATCTCTAGTCAACAGTGAAACTGACATTCTCAAAAAAAAAATATCAAAATACTTTTTCATTGTTTTCATTTTGCGTTGAATATTTTCCAGAGAGTTCTTAAGTTGTTCTTCTAGAGCCATTAGTGCTAAAACTCTTTGTGGGACATTGTTTGAAGTAAGTTCTTAAGCTTGTACAGTTAGATGAATTGACAAGAGTTCTAATTTAGTAGGTAATATATCATATTTTCCATATACAAGCTGGAAGGGTGAAGCATCCGTACCAGATTTTACAGTAGTATGATTATTTGGGCAAATTATGGACTTATAATTTGACAGACATAAATTATCAACCAAGGGTAGGTAACCTTATGAGATGTTGCACAAAATATATGCAGGCTAATACTTTAAGTGTTTTTCTAAACAAAGCCACATACACACAGCGTCAATATCTCTTTTCCTCATCTCCTCATCAACACTTAGCAACAAAGGCTACAGAGTGATTTAATCATCCCTCTACAGCACCTAAAATTGTTGATGTTTATCATAAAAAAGATAATGGATCAATCAAATAGCAATTAAACCAATTCAACAATTTGCAATGTAAATTAAAGCTTAATCAAATAACTCCAAACATATTCCTCAAATAAGCTTCACCATTTAACCATCATACATGTGTTGCTACAAATTAGAAAAGAGGAACAAAAGTTGTGTAATAATTTTGTCAATTCATGAAAATAATTAAAAGAACACAAATTTGCAACTACGGGAGTTGTGAACAAATATTACAGTAGTACAAAGGTCTGGTATATCCGCCCTCCCTTGTAAATGAAACATGAAAGTATTTATACAAGTGCAAGGGCATAAACTTGCCCGAATTAGGAAAACTAACATACTGCAACTATTTGCTAACAATGACTGGAAAAGACAATAAAAATAAACATGTTGAGTTTAATCCATGACTGAAAGCATGGATCAAACTGATCTTTTTGAGTTGTTGGAGTTATTTCCCAATACGCCCATCTGTGAGAGGTCTAAAGATCTGGGTGGTTTTGGTGGAAGTTTTGAGGTAGCGAATAGGACAACGTCCATGTAAACAGATTTCTTGACAAAACCCATGTTTTCTTTCTCCCCGAGGCTGACCGAAACATACTCAACCATCGAGATTGCTACAGGAAATCGGAGAAGTTACAGGAAATCAACATATCTATAGGAAATCAGAAACTATACAGGAAATCACAGGCTATCTGCAGGAAATCACGGAATCGCTTCAAAAGATGGTTGGCCTGCATAGGATCCAATCAGCAATCTTGAAATTGTAGATAATTTGATTAGGTATCATTTAACTTAAAAAATACTCAAGAATAAAATGCAATGATACTTTTTAAAATGATTTTCTTACCTTAAAGCTCACAGCACCCTTTTGGTCAAAACACATAGAATATGGAAAAAGAGAGTCATGGAGGGTCAAAAATAGTTCAAAATAGGGGAAGAAAAGCCTTAGAAACATTATCAAAAATGGATAAATCAGGACTCAACATCTCCCTCATACCTAGCTCCTTACATGTCCCTATGCAAGCAAAAATGTTGCAAATCTGAAGGAAAATTCATTCTTTTCCCTATGTTACAACTACTACAACCAGGTGATCCAAGTGCGCCCAGGTGGAATCATCTTTCTGAACCCAACTTCGATATTAGTCATTCTTCTTTTGTAGGTGCTCGATCTGAACCTGGTTTTTCTTCATGACTCGGCATGCCTTCTAATGCTTCACTTTCCACTCCTCAATTTCCTTCTGTAGGCATAGGTTGTTCTTTAGAGTTTTGTTTTCCTTCCGAAGAACCCATGTAGACACAGTGAGCTCAGTGATAGATTCCTCCATATCCTTTAGGGACTAATTTTTCTTAGAGGTTTCCTCATCCCCATGTTTCCCTTGAAAGGACTGAGGTGGACATGGTTCCTCCTGGTCTTTGTAGCCTTTGAATTTTTAATCCCCACTTTCCTGTAGTTGTGGGTCTTGGAAAGATACGGCCTCCAACTCTTCTTTGTTAACAAACACAGTTGACTCAATCTTTACTTGCTTCCTCTTTGACAAGTCTCGGGGCTTCTTATCCTTCTTCTCAATTTTAATTTGTTGTACCTCCTCCTCTGTAGTTTCCTTTATCTCTAGCTTTGTTTCCTAGCTTCTCGTAAAACGCCTAGTAGGAGTAGAGTTACCCTTTGATGGCTTAGGATTCTTTCCCATAGTTTCCCCAACTACCACCACCTCCTCATCTTTCTTAACCTCCTCTTTCAGCTAACCACGGGTCCGAGGTTTCTTTCTCGGCTTCTCTTTTGGTTATACCTCTTTGGTTTCCTGTAAATCAGGCTCTTTCTCGTTATCCACAAAGTAATTCTCTACCAAAAACTCTTCCATGTTTTATTCTTTTTCTTCAAAACCTCTGTCACGATAACTTTGACAAGACCATGATGATATAGGTTCTCCTCTATATGTCATACCCTCTCCTTGGCAGAAGTAGTCATCTTCAACAAAGGCATTCTAAGATAATATGGTAAATTCAAGGGTTTTTCTCAGAAATGGTCAAGAAGACGAATATGAAACATGAAATCTAACCCAAAATGACCTTCACAGATGATATACTTCTGCAATAGAAACAAGAGACATTTGTACTTACTTCTAAGGTAATCATGTGGAATCCCCTTACTCCAGTTCAAGTTTGCATGCTCTTTTCTAGGGAAGGGTGCGCAAATATCCTCGTTGAATCGCTAGTTTTTAAACCAACGCTCTCCTTCCTGTGGAATTCCACAAGCTTGGGCTGCCAGCCCCTCAGTCAATCTAAACTTAATGTTACCCACCTATGCCCTATCACCATTTAGGTTTAGAGCAAAGGACTTTGTTACTTTTGAATTATACCTGCTAAACTTTAATAACAGAGGAATCCAT
>Ga0068628_1000257_pt1 | contig 16572 bp, 13 predicted proteins | sample InSIn2gowninarea_FD_77431 | JGI IMG/M metagenome (GOLD analysis project Ga0068628, IMG submission 77431) | Clean room microbial communities from NASA Spacecraft Assembly Facility at Jet Propulsion Laboratory, Pasadena, California, USA -... ... | reverse complement strand
TGCGATCGCAGCTAGTAAACCGAGAAGATAGTATTACTTTGGGAAGGGCGTTAAGAGTCTTGACAGCTAACCGCCAAACAGGGATATTTTTTACTTTTCTGCTAGTAATGACCATTAGCTTATTTATGCAGGAAGCTGTACTAGAACCTTACGGCGGCGAAGTTTTTGGCATGACGATCGCCCAAACTACAAAATTAAACGCTTTTTGGGGTACGGGTACGCTTATCGGCATGAGTACGACGGGTTTTTTTAATTGTGCCGCGTTTGGGCAAACAAAAAACCGCTCAAATTGGTTGTATTTCTGTAGCTGCAACTTTCGGATTAATAATTTCCGCAGGCTTAACGGCTAATCCTCAAATGCTTCAAGGCGCATTATTAATATTCGGTTTAGCTTCCGGCGTAACCACGACAGGCGCGATTAGCTTAATGTTAGATTTGACGGCGGCGGAAACGGCGGGTACTTTTATCGGTGCTTGGGGTTTGGCGCAAGCTATGGCGCGAGGAATTGCAACGGTTACAGGCGGTGCGGTGTTGGATGTGGGAAAATCTCTGTTTACATCGCCAGTGCTATCTTATGGTTTAGTATTTGGGTTGCAAGCGGTGGGAATGCTACTTGCTGTAGTGTGTCTGCGGCGCGTTAATGTGGCAGAATTTCAAACTAAGACAAAAAATGCGATCGCATCGGTTTTAAAAGGTGAATTAGATTGAATACTGATTTTTGGCAGCAAGTTTTTGATTTTGCCCAAACTACCGCCCATCGCGTAGGGGAACAGTTACTTAAAGATTTTGGGCAAGTTTCCGCCGATGAAAAAGCTGACGGTAGCCTAGTTACGCGCTCGGATAAATGGGCGGACTTAGAAATTCAAAATGCGATCGCATCTTACTTTCCTACTCACGGTATCTTAACAGAAGAAGGATCGCATACTTTTCCTGATACCGAATGGTGTTGGATTATCGATCCTGTTGATGGTACTACCAATTTTGCTAGAGGTATTCCGATTTGGGGGATTTCGTTAGGTTTACTGTACAAAGGTACTCCCGTTTTTGGTTACGTCTATTTTCCACCGATAAATCAAGCTTTTCATGGCTATTGGTGCGATGCACCAGAACTATCCTCGCCACCTCAAGGCGCTTTTTGCAATGACTTACCTATTCACTCTAGCTCGGAACAACTAACGGGCAATCATTTTTTTAGTATATGTACTCGCACTTTGCAAAGCTTCCCAATCCAAGGTTTTCCTGCCAAAATTCGGATGCTGGGCGTTGCTAGTTACAACCTACTTACCGTTGCTAATGCTTCCACTTTAGGCGCTGTAGAGTCTACGCCCAAAATTTGGGATATTGCGGCGGTTTGGGTTATTGCTCAAGCTGCTGGCTGTACGTGGATGTCGCTAAATTCTCAACCGATGTTCCCCCTAACTTCTGGGAAAGATTACGGGAGTTTTTCTTTTCCAACTCTCCTTGTTAGTCGCCCTGATTTATTACCTATTTTTCAACCTTTTGTTAGTTTGATTAAACTTTAGTAAGCTGACGAAAGTTTTGTTGGCAATGCGATCGCGTTACCAACAACTTAATTGCTTTCTTGCCAAAAAATAAAATCAGCAATTGGTGGTTTGTTATCACTTTTCTCATCTAAATCGGTACTCAATAACACCGAACTTTGACTAAATGATAAGCGCTTTACTCGTCGCGCTACGCGGCTGGGAATACCGTAGTTATAAACGATATGCCCTTGTCCAACTAACACTACAACTTGATAGCCTGGGTTAGCTTGAATAAATTTAGCAATTCCTTCGGCCATAGTTTCATCCCATAATACTTGAGCTTGCAAAAACCGCTCAAAATCAGGACTATTACCCTGAGCATCAGCTTGGTGTTGCTGAAATATACCTAGCATTAGCTGGCGATACTCAGCATTATCTGTACGGATTTCTGAAAGAGGAGGAATAAATTTACTTTGCTTTAGGGTAAGGCTATCTAAACCATTTTTTGCTACTTGGCGCGTGATTTCTGTGGGCGTATTTAAAGCTAAAACGGGTAATTTCTTGGCTTTGGCAAATTGAACAATTGGCGCATAATATTGCCAAGGATAACCCCAACGCTTTTTATATTCAGTTTTTTCTAATAACTCTTGCTCGTCAATTTTCCCTGCTAAGTAATCATTCACAATCGACTGATAGGGACGTTGGAACATTTCGAGCGCGATCGCAAGCTTACTATTTTTCTTGTAAAGTTGCTGAATAATCTGTAATTGTAGCCGATGATCTTCCGCACTATCGTGAGTTTCGCCTAAGTAAACAACCCTAGCTTTTGTGAGTTGCTGAAACCCCTGGGAATAACTAATCACCCGATTGATATTTTTGCACTTGTGGGTATCTTCTAAAAATTCAATAGCGCCGCTAAAATTTTCTGGTAAAACTATCTGCGGACGACAATCATTTGTTTCTTGTGTGTAAGCAGGTACAGCAACTAACCAAATAGCGATCGCCGAAATCGCAAATAATGGCAACAAAAACAGGCGTTTAGTAAACAGTTTCATCTTCCTTGCGCCAAGCTGGATCGACTATGCAGATAAATACCAGCGCTTCGTCGCCGCAGTTGTATATAAATTGCTTTGCGTTGGGGGGAATGTACACTGCATCCCCCGGTACAACGATCTGAACTTCCGAGTCGATGTGCATTTTTCCTTTACCGCTCAAAATGTAGTAAACCTCTGATGTAGTTAAGGAATGAGGCTGAGAAGTTTTACCTACAGGTAGCGTTGCATGAGCTAAACTGTAACCCAGTGCGATCGCCTGTTTATCGGGGTGTAGTAACTCCCGCAATAAAGTATTATCCCCAGCCACAAATTCATCGCAATCGAGAAGTTTTTGAATCAGCATTTGATAATTACATTCTTAGTAAAACATGGGATTAGTTTTTGGTTGATAATCCATGCAGGAAACCGCATCTTCGGTATTAGCGATCGAAGGCTGTACGGTGCATTTTAGGCGATAGTCATTAGTAAAAAACTGACACCCCGAACAAGGAATTTGGTGCATTTTCTGTGCAGTCGTCGCGCCTTCTTGAATGGCATTCCACAAACTCCAACAGAACAGGAACGTTAAAGACCAAGCAGATAAAAAACAAATCGGCATAAGCATCGGCTGGGCGAAATGAATTAAGACTTGCAGTAGTTGAAACACAATAGTTTTAGGCAGACTAACAACTTCTTATTAGCCATGTTAATGTATTGCATCAGTTTAGTTAATGTATTCGCCTAAAGATTTGTATAGTCGGCTTGAGCCAACTTTAACTATTAGCCTAGGGTTTCAACCCTAGGCGGTTTGGGCTTTAGCGACAATAAACCTTTTGATAAATCCAGAATTGCCGCCTAAATCTCTTAACGTGTAGAGGATTTCCAACGCCAGTTTTCCCCAGAATTAGGGGTTAGGGGCAAAAAATTATTCCTGCAATAATTTAATCTACTCGCCTAAAAATTCTTAAACCCCAGCATGACCTAACGCGATTCCTGTAAGCAACATTCCCAAAACTAAAAACGGTTGAGCGCTGGCTTGATACTTAACATCGTTGTTAAGCGGATCGGGCAGAAAATAAAGCTTTTGAAAAACAATTTGCGGCACAATCAACAGTAAAACGATCGCACCGTAAACGTTTTCATGCAAACTGAGTAAATAACCGCCAATTCCCGCTTGAAATAGGTCAATCATGACAACGCAAATCCAAGCGGCGGTATTGACTCCAAACATAACAGGGAGAGACTGCAAACCAAATTGGCGATCGCCTTCTACACTTTTAAAGTCATTAACGACCGCAATTCCCAACCCCGCCATACTGTAAATGAGCGTTAAAACTACAATTGTCCAATTGAGATCCCCAAATAAAGCATGACCCGTACACCAAGGTAATGCAATATAACTTGCGCCCAAAGCATAACCGCTCAACCAGCCGTTGCGCTTGAGTTGAAAAGGTGGAGCGCCGTAAATGTATGCTAAAAAAGAGCCACCCAAAGCCAAAGCTGTAATTGTGGGAAACTGATGACCTGCCCATTTATCTAAAATAAATGCGATCGCAATTCCTGATAATAACAATACTAAAATTTGCGTAATTACTTGCGGTGTCGTAATTGCACCCGATGGAATTGGGCGGTAAGGTTCGTTCACTGCGTCAATATCGCGGTCAGAATAATCGTTAACCGTTTGGGTATAGCCTGTTAACAATGGGCCAGCTAGTAACATACAAGTAGCTACTTTTAGCACGTTTTCCAGCGACCAAGTAAAGTTACCCGAAGACGCTGTACCGCAGAGTACGCCCCAAATTAAAGGAATCCAAGTAATTGGCTTTGTTAGCTGTAAGCGAATTTTCCATATAGATGTTTCACCGCTAGAAGCTCCTTTCATTCCCAGCATTTGCCGAGTTTTGGCAGAGCGATCGCTTACTAATGGCGCATCGGTACTTGGTTTAACATCTACAGGGGTTTTAGTCTCAGGTTCGAGAAATTCTAACTGCTCTGAATTAGCATCAGGAAACGATTGAGTTTGTTCGGACATAAGTTTTTAAGTAAATTTATTTGTATAGGACTTCGCCTAACTTAATAGTAGTCCGGGGCAGAAACTTAAGCTCTACCCCAACAATTGCTCTAATTAAAACGAAATTATCAAGTAACCCTGCTGAAACTTCGCCCCGCTTACCGTTCTCCCACTTAATCCTGGCGGTAAAAATATATTACGCCGTTGGTCGCCAGCTTCAATTGTTACTTCTGGCCCCGATTGAGTAAGTTTTACCTGTTTTTTGTCAAATCCAGGCAAAAATAGCTTTACTTGACGATTTGCAACATCAAACTCAATGGGCTTCGGAACGTCTGGGGTTTGCGTAAAATCAGGCAAAGCATCAATTAACGGTTGCCAATTACCTATTGGGCTGCTAGGAATAGTGCTAATAGTCAAAGGAGCAAATTCCTCTGTTGCTGGTGTAGTAGAGGTTTGATTAAATAATACGCCTCCAACATTTAGCCCAACTTGTTGAGCATTTCCCCATAAATAAGTCGCCGTAGCGATCGCCACTGGGTTATCGGTGGTAACTAAGTAAGCAATCAAGCGCTTAGGGTCAGCTAAAGCAGCTTTCCCTTGTTCTAAAATATTTGTTGCTTGGCTAGTAGGTGCGGCGAAATTATCTCCCGTCCAACCCACATTAAACACTGTTGCAATCAAAGGTTGCAGAAAAGGCGAAACTGTTTTAACTAAGTCAGATTCTGTAATCAACTTACCAAAGCGACGGCTGTACCAGCCAAGACTTTCTGGCATTCCCAACATTCGCAACGTTGTAGCGTCGCCACTACCATCGTAAACGATCGCATCGTACTTGCCACTAGCGTCAAACTCCCGCAGGGCGTTCAGTTCTAGGGCTTTATCCATTCCTGGCAATACTACCAATTCTTGCCCGTAAACGTCTTTAATTACTGGTGTACGCAAGTATTGGGCTTCTAGCTTTTTTACTTCGTCCCAGTTACGCTCTAACAGCGCTGAGGCTTTGAACTGCACCGCGTCGAGGTTGGGAGCAATTTGCTGTACTTCGTGCGTTACGGAGGTTTCTAGCAGCAAATCTAGGGCTAAACCCGTGTCTTGCAGCGCCAAAAGTACGCGCTTACCTTGGCTTGCTAGTTTTTTCGCCGCAGCGATCGCTATTGTCGTGCGACCACTGCCGCCTTTACCCAAAAAGGTTAGTATCAGTGACATTGTAATTTTGCAAAGATTAAGTCTATTTAAAAGGGTAATTCTTCAATAGATAGTTAGGGCTACCTACCAAGAGATATCCCCAACACGATGCGACTATTAAACCGCTCTCAATTCGTCTTCAAAAAACCACGTAGCAAATTCGTCTTCAAATTGAACTACGATCCCTAAATTCATCCCATCTAAAACTTTAAAGCCTTTAACAGTTCCGACTGCGCCTAATCGTTTAACAACCGTTGCTGGTACGCGATCGCGCAGACGGCAGACTTTCACTTGTTGTCCTATTTCCATGCCAACTTAAAATAATGTAATAAACCATGACTCAGTTTAGCGGAATCTGTCACCACTAAGGAGTACAGGTTTAATCTAAATCTGGCAAACAAGTGTACGATTTTTTGAGAGGCGGTCTAAATATAGGAAAAAAATAGCTAATGAAAAGAGTTTGGCAAAAAGTACGTTGGCTACCTGTAATCCAACCTTGGCAAGCTAAGTTTAGTCTGTTGAGAACCTTGGTAAGGCGTGAATTGGAAGCACGATACAAAGGCTCAGTATTAGGTAATTTGTGGCCCTTATTAAACCAACTATCACAGCTACTAATTTATACCTATGTATTTGCGATCGTTTTGCAAGTAAAACTAAGTTTGAAGGGAGTACCAACAAATAACATCACTTTTGGTTTATGGTTGTTTGCTGGATTGCTACCCTGGATCGCTTTCACTGGTGGTTTAATTCCAGCGACTACATCGGTAGTAGCACAGCCAAACTTAGTTAAAAAAGTAGTATTTCCTCTAGCTTTATTGCCGCTTGTACCAATTTTGGCTGCTTTTATTGAAAGTTGTTTTGGCTTAATTGCCTTAATTATTTTATATGCAATCTCTACCCATACTTTTCATCTAACCTTAGCTTTGCTACCGCTAGTTTGGTTACCACAATTGATGTTAACGGCAGGATTAGGTTATTTATTAGCAGGATTAACAGTGTTTATTCGCGATGTTCCTCAGACTTTAGGTGTAGTGTTAAATCTGTGGTTTTATCTTACGCCAATTGTTTACCCAGCTACTGCCATTCCCGACAAATGGCGTACTTATGTATTCTGGTTAAATCCGCTCGCCGCGATGGCTGAAGTTTACCGCGATCTAATTTTAGTCGGTCACGTCAAACACTGGGGAGAACTTGCTGTTGCCTTCTTGATTGCTAGTATGGTTTTATTGCTTGGAGTGCTATGCTACCGTCGTTTGCGACCAGCTTTTGCTGATGTACTATAACTTGCTAATAAACTAACTTATCAGTTTTAAAAATCACGTATTAAAAGGGGTAGTTAAAATTTTTAGTTTCAACTTGATTAATAGAACAATAAGCATTTATTCAGAGATAGTCGAAGCAGGAAATTTTTCTTCATAAAAATAACCACCAAAACTTAAAATATCGCCTTTATTCATACCTCTATCAAATTGCCAAAATACTTTACTAGGTGTATGGGAATCTCACTATCGAGCGTCAAGCTCAACAAATAAAACTTTTGCTCTAAGTGGCTACAGCCTGGTATTATATTTAAACTTTTAGCCTTTACCGCCGAAATTCATCTATGGATGAAATTGCTATTTCATTAAAGAATATTTCAAAATGCTACAAACGCTATGCTCACCCGGTAGATCGGCTCAAAGAGATATTCTTACCAAGAAAAAGCCGAGCCGAAGAATTTTGGGCGCTACGCAATATTAGTTTAGATATTTTTCGGGGAGAAACTTTAGGAATTGTTGGTCAAAATGGTTCGGGTAAAAGCACTTTATTACAAATTATTGCCGGGACTCTAACCCCTACAACTGGAAAGATCGAAATTGGTGGGCGGATTTCTGCATTGCTTGAACTTGGTAGTGGTTTTAACCCAGAATTTACTGGGCGACAAAATGTATTTTTCAACGGTCAAGTTTTAGGTTTAAGTCAAAAAGAAATCTTAAATAAATTTGACAGCATTGCCGCTTTTGCTGATATTGGTAGTTTCATTGACAGACCAGTTAATACTTATTCTAGTGGTATGGTTGTCAGATTAGCTTTTGCGGTAGTTGCTAACATAGACCCAACAATTTTAATAGTTGACGAAGCTTTAGCTGTAGGAGATGCTAGGTTTCAAGCTCGATGTATGAAAAGAATTCGTCAGCTAAAAGATCGAGGTGTAACCGTTTTATTTGTCTCTCACGATGCTTCTAGCGTCAAAATGCTCTGCAATCGTGCGGTACTAATGAATCGCGGTGCGATTTTGGATGTCAATAATCCCAAACAAGTTATTAATCATTATATTGCGCTCTTAAGTTCGGAAAAAAAAGAAATTGATTCTTTAGAAGATATATATAAAAATAATTTAGTGCATCGAGATGAAGATCGAATAATTACCAAAAATGATGATGTTGCTAAAAACAATAGGCATGGTAATAAATTAGCCGTTATCAAAAGCTTTAAAATTACTGATTTTACCGGAAAAGAAATAGAAAAATTTATAACTACAGAGCGAATTAATATTATAGTTGTGGTTGAATCGCGCTCTAAACTATCAGATTTAGTTATAGGTATATCCATCAGAAATTTAATGGGATTAACTGTTTATGGGACTAATACCTTGTTAAATGATTGTCGCCTCCCAGAAGTAGAAGCAGAGCGGCAATTAGTAGTCAGATTTGATGTTCCTTGTTATTTAAACAAAGGTATATATACAGTTACGTTAGGCGTGCATTCAGAAGAAGGGTTGAGTTATGATTGGGTTGATGAATTGATTGTATTTGAAGTAACTAATAGTAATAAATGCGATGGAATTGTCGATTTAAGAGCTTCAGTTGATATAAAAATAGAGCCTTCAGAGAAAAAGCAAGTTAAATATTAAAAATGATTGAAACTAACAATCCAGAGATTAATGTTAATGATTTGATGGAGCAAGTTCGAGCAGAAGTCGCAAAACGTAACAGTCCTATTTTACAAGCTAAAAAATCAAATCCAGCAAAGTTTATAAATAATAGCTTAGATGTAAAACTACTAAATATTCAAGCATTAATCAATAATGCAGAAGATAGATCGCAAGCTAGAACAAAATGGCCAGAAAAATTAAATAAGTTTCCTTTAAATATTAGTAAAAAGCTTCAGCAAATTATACTTAAATCTCTAAACTTTCTTTTTAAAGAACAGCGAGTAGTTAATTTATCTTTAGTACAAGCTGGGCGAGAATCTTTAGAAATCAACAGAGAATTAATTAAACAAATAATTAGTTTGCAAGAGCGAATTAACTACACAGAAGCTTGTTTAATTGATAAAAAAACAGAATTACAAAAAATAGCTGAAGAAAATTATCCTATTGTTGATGAGATTTATGTTGCTTTTGAAGATAGATTTCGCGGTAGTAGAGTAGAGATTAGCGATCGCCTAAAAGTTTATTTGCCAATACTTGCTGCTACAAATGTCGGTACAGAAGACACACCAATCTTAGACTTGGGATGTGGTAGAGGCGAATGGCTAAATTTGCTCCGAGAGTCTAAATATATTGCTAGAGGTTTAGATATTAATAAAATAATGATAGAGCAATCCGTCGCTCAGGGCTTAGAAGCTATCCAAACCGATGCAATTACTTATTTGCAATCTTTATCAAATAACTGTTTGGGCGCAGTTACGGGTTTTCATATTATTGAACATTTAAACTTACCAACTTTAATTGAGTTAATTAGTCAAACAGCAAGAGTTTTAAAGCCAGGAGGATTAGCTATTTTTGAAACACCCAATCCAAAAAACTTGGTAGTAGGGGCTTGTAATTTTTACTCCGATCCAACCCATAAAAATCCTGTTTTTCCTGAAACAATTCAGTTTTTTTTACAGTACAAAGGATTGACAAACGTGGAGATATTGTATCTAAATCCTGTTAAAGATAGTTCTTTTAAGCAAGTAGATACCAAGTGGGATATACTAGATAACTGGTTTTTTGGTGCGCGGGACTACGCGGTAATTGGGCATAAAATATGAAGCCACTGGCTATTGTAACTCCTTGGTTTGGCAAAGATTTGTTGGGAGGAGCGGAACAACAAACATGGCAAGTAGCTACGCGCCTTGCCAATCGCGGACATCAAATAGAAGTGTTAACTACTTGCTGTCGTTCATTTCAAGACGATTGGGCAACTAATTACTATAAAGCAGGAGTGCAACACGAGCAGGCAATCAGTATTAGGCGATTTCCGGTGCAAAAGCGCGATCGTCAAGCCTTCGATTTAGTTAATAGTTTGATGCTGGCTTTACCTCCATCTCGGCTAAAAATTGGAGTTAACCCGGTAACAGCAGAATATGCAGCTAAATTTTGTAGTGAAAATATCAATTCGCCTAAACTAATGCAATATTTGCAGCAAAAAGAGCAAGAGTATTGCGCTTTTTTGTTTATGCCTTACTTGTATGGTTGTATTTTAAATGGGTTACCTAAAGTCAGCAGTCGTGCATTTTTACAACCATGTTTGCACGATGAAGTTTATGCTTACTTGCCTGAAGTTGCTCAAATTTTTTATGCTGCTAAGGGGTTATTTTTCAACAGTGATGGTGAAGCACAATTAGCTGCAAATCTTTATGGGCCTGCAATTTTACCTAAAAGTACCATAGCTGGTGAAGGAGTTGAAGTTGAGCAACAAAATGACGTAACTGTTGAAACAATTAAAGATTTTGCAGTTATACAAAACCAATTTATTCTTTGCCTCGGTCGTCGTGACGTAAGTAAAAATACTCACTTATTAGTAGAAGCATTTATCATTTTTAAACAAAAGCATCCAGAAACAAACTTGAAACTGGTACTTGCAGGAATTGGCAACAAATCTTTTGATAATTTAGAGCAAGGGGTAATTGACCTAGGGTTAGTAGCAGAGAACGAGAAAGCAGCATTACTAGCTAACTGTTTAGCTTTATTTCAACCTAGCCGCAACGAAAGTTACTCTCGCGTTTTGATGGAAGCTTGGTTGTATGGTAAACCCGTTGCTGGTAATAGTGAATGTCTAGCTGTAAAAATCGCTATTCAAAAATCCCAAGGAGGGTGGTTAGCTGCTACTAGAGAGGAGTGGGCGGCACTATTTGCTCAAGTTGATACTCTTACCGATAACTTTGCTCAAATCGGTGCAAACGGTCAAGCCTACGCTCAAAACAATGCAGATTGGGAGCGGGTGATGGCTCGTTATGAAGCCGCTCTAAAATTAATTCCTCAGCAAGTTACAGCATTTAGCCAGCCTAAGCTTAAAGAGATTCATCAACTATTGCCAAATTTAGCTTATGGCGATGCGATTTCTAATCATGCCCTAGAAATTAGAGATTACTTGCGCGATCGCGGTTATCAATCAGAAATTTTTGTCCGCTACCTTGACGACCGCGTTGCTACTGAAGCAAAAGTATTTGAGCGCAAGATTTCTGCTCAAGCAGGATTAATTTACCATCATTCTATTGGTTCAGAATTAACCAATTATGCGACTTCTCATCCCGGCGCTAAGTGTTTGATTTATCACAACATTACTCCGGCAGAGTTTTTGCGACCTTACAGACCAGAGTTTGCTGATATTTTGCAAAATGGTCGTTTGGAATTAACACAACTTGCTAAACATTTTCGATTATCAATGGGAGTCTCGGCTTACAATGCCGCAGAACTTACATCGGCGGGGTTTGAGCAACCAGGAGTATTACCGATTGCTGTAGATCCGCGCAAATGGAATCGGTCTGCGGATGCGGAATTAATGGAGCAACTACAAGATGGCAAATCAAATTTACTTTTTGTAGGACGAATAGCGCCAAATAAATGTCAAGAACAGCTAGTAGAAGCTTTTTACCATTACCTGTCAATGGATTTTGAAGCACGGCTAATTTTGGTAGGAGAAGGCAACACTAACGATCCTTACTATCATCAATTACTTAGCACAATTGACAAATTTAACTTAACGCCGTACGTGCTAACTCCAGGACAAGTAAACGATGCTCAATTATTAGCTTATTACCGTACGGCTGATTTATTTTGGTCGATGAGCGAACACGAAGGGTTTGGTGTACCGCTTGTGGAAGCGATGTGGTTTGATATTCCAGTTTTGGCATACAAAAGTAGTGCAGTTCCAGAAACTTTAGGCAAATCGGCTTTAATGTTTAATACTAAAGAAGATTTATGTCAAGTAGCGGCGCTTGCTAAGTTAGTAGTTAAAGATTACTCTCTTAAAAACAAGATTATTGAGTCGCAAAAAGTGAGGAGGGAGGATTTTAGCCCGTTAGCAGTGAATGAAAAACTAGCATATTTGGTTTCAAAATTAGAGTCAAATTAAAAGCGATAAAGCTTTTTAATAATTTAATTTTGAATTAGGTATAACTCAAACTCAATTTTCTATTACTTGTTTTTTTAGTTAAAACAGTTCTTGAAACACCGAACGTAGAATTTAGAATAATATGTTTTCTATCCAATAAATATTAACTTGCCAGAAAAAAACACTTTTCTGAATAAAATTTTATCTACAGAGCAAATAGAATAATGACAAAAGTTGCCTTTATCATTCAACGTTGCGGATTAGAAGTTAATGGTGGGGCCGAAACTCACTGCCTAAAAGTTGCAGAAAAAATGTCTAAATACTGGGATGTAGAAATTTTAACTACCTGTGCTTTAGACTACATCAAATGGGAAAATTATTACCCAGCAGGAGTTACCGAAGTTTCAAAAGTGCGGGTGCGACGTTTTCCTGTAGCTCAACAGCGAGACGTAGAACGGTTTAATAAGTTATCTAAAACAATAAGTTCTTGCTTGCAAAAAGCATCTATAGCTGAACAAGAGGCGTGGATGCAGGCTCAGGGACCTTGGTCGCCAGAGTTAATTAACTATGTTGAACAGCATCAAAATGAATACGATGCTTTTATCTTTTTTACTTATTTATATGCAACTACCTATTTTGTATTGCCGTTAGTTGCGAACAAAGCTTATTTAGCTCCTTTGGCTCATAATGAGTGGACAATATATATGAGTATGTGGGATGCGTTATTTGCCAAGCCACGCGGTTTTGTATTTAATACTATAGAAGAAAAGAATTTACTCCACGCTCGTTTTCCTCAAGCTCGTTTAGAAGGCTCGATTGCTGGAGTTGCGGTAGAACCACCCCAGATATGCAGCGCTCTTGAGTTTAGGCAGCAATACAATATTCATGAGCCATTTTTACTTTATGCTGGCAGAATCGACCCCTCAAAAGGATGCCAAGAATTATTTGACTACTTTATAGAATTGCGATCGCAGGAAACTAGCCCGCGCAAATTAGTGTTGTTAGGCAAGCCCACTATGGCAATTCCCACCCATCCAGATATTATTGCTTTAGGCTTTGTAGACGAACAAACTAAGTGGAATGCGATCGCTGCGTGCGAACTATTAGTTATGCCATCGCCTTACGAAAGCCTCTCTATGGTTTTATTAGAAGCTTGGTCAATTGGGAAGCCTGTTTTAGTTAACGGACGATGCGAGGTGTTGCAAGGTCAATGCAGGCGATCGCATGGTGGGTTGTGGTACAGTAATCGAGACGAATTTCAAGTTGTAATAAAAATTGTGGATGAATCAGTTAGAAAACAGTTAGGTTTACAAGGCAAAAAGTTCGTAGAAGCCAACTATCTGTGGTCGAAAATCGAAAATATTTACCTAACTTTGATTAATTCTTGAGTAATTAAAGTTAGGTAAATACAAGAAATATATTCAATAAATATTGTTTAACAATGAAATTATTTTTCTCTGCTAAAGCAAAGTTAGCATTGCCACAAATATTAATTATTACACCTATTGCTTTGGCATTTAGCTACTTAGTTATTCAAAACTTTTCCACTCCCTTAGTTGGAGGAGGCGATATCGATTCATGGGAGTACACAGGGTTTTATTTCTTAAAAAATTTAAGTTTTTCTCCATTATCTCATTTATCATTTATTAACGATCAAACTTTTTATCCTTATGGAACAAATGCTGTCTTTCAATCTTGGTCAATAGAGAGAGATAGTTACTATGCCTTAATGTACTCACTTTTTAGGTTTGGTGCTTGGCTACAGTTTTATTATTTATTTAGCTTAATATTTACGTTTGTTGGGGCTTCGATTTTATTAGTTAGAGATTACGGATTGTACCGGGCTGTTGGCGCTGGTTTACTCATGTCTTTTTTTAACTTTTATACTATTCATAAATATCCACATCACTTTAATATTACTGTAATTCATTGGTTGGTTTTTAGTTTAATTGTTGACTTTTTAATAGTACGAAGAATTATTTTAAAACAACATTTATCTCTAAAGCTTATTTTAGTAAGGATATGTTTGATTATTTTAGTATTAGGCTCAGAACTAGGATATTTAGCTGGATTTGCTTTAATGTCATTAACTATTTCTTGTCTATACTTAACTGTAGTTATTATTTATAGATGTAGCGTAAAAAAGGAGCAGAAGCTATCAAGTATAATTGGCTCTGAAATTAAAAACTTAAAAATTCAATTTTTAAATCAGCCTTACATAGCTATATTTTTATTATTATTAAGTGGCATTTTTAGTTATTATTATCTACCATTAGTTTTTCAGATTGCTAAAGAAGCTAAAAGCTTTAACTTTAGTGGCGTTACTATGGGTGCTTGGTGGGCTAATCCTTTACGATTATTAATTCCACATATACGCGGAATAGACCCAGGGCAAGCAATATTTGAAAAAGTGCTTAAAGATTCTCCAGAAGGTTATGGGGCTGCAAGTCCAGGTTGGTTCTTAATTATTATTGGAACGGTAGGCTTATGGCAAGCAAGAAAAAAAATTACCCTTTTTATTCCATTATTAATTATTTTCCTTCTTTGCCTTTTTTACCATCCCGCCTATTTTCCTACTTTAAAAATATTTCCTTGGTTTACTTTCAATCGAGTGGGAGGTCGAGCTACAGTTATTTATCCAGTAATACTCACTATATTTGCTTTACATATTAACTACGAGCGTTGGCGATCTCCTTTTAAAAAAATAATTGCTGTATTGTTAGTTTTATTAGCTTGTACGGAAGTTTATACTGCTTACTCAATTAAAGTTGATTCTTACAAACCCTATAGCTTAGATAAAAACTTTTTAAATTATATGGCTTTTGTTAGACAGCAACCAGGAGAAGCTGTGTTGGATTGGCCCTTTTGTGTTGCAGGGGGAAATGGAGTCGGAACAGACGCTTTTTGTCCCTATTATCGCAAAAACTATGCCATTCATACTTTCCAGAGGTTTCATCATAAAAAAGTTGTAGGTTATACCTATGGTCGCTTGCATCCCTTGCAAATTGAACCCTATGTACAAGCAGGTTGGGACTCGTTGTTTTTCCCTGATACTAACGATTTTTCTGAAGCAAAGCAGCAACAGCGCTGCTTTAGCTCTAGTGAGTGGAATTTCTTTACAGACTTTTATAAGTTTAATGATTTTGCTGGAATTAATCTTTATACAGACTTGTTGCCAGAAAACTGCCTTAATGAATTTTATCAGCGTTTTGGCACACCAAGCATAGAAACAAAAGTAGTCGATACAGGTAGAGTTCAATTTATTGCTAAGTCTCCTCAACTACGCAAGCAATTAAATTTAGCTCTAGGTAAAACCGTTAAATTTACACCTTATTTGGACGGCTTAGAAGCTAATTTTTTAACAGACATTAAACCGTCTGGTTTTAAGGAAGTTACAGGTTTAAGTAAAATTGAACAAAACGAGCAAAACAGCAAATGGCGGTGGGCTTTAGGAGCAGAAACAAAAATAACTTTTAACCTACGCAAACCTCAGCCTTTACAACTAGGTTTTAGTCTTACAAGTCCAATTAATAATCAAAATATTAACATTGAACTTAATGGCACACCAATATATACATCTATTAATCTTAATAAAAGCGATGTAGCAAGCCGAACTACTATATTTCAAGGTTTTACAGGTTTAAATACTATAACTTTTAAGTATAAGGACTGGAATAAAAACGGAGTAACATTTGAACCTAATGACGATAGACCAATGGCTGTTAGTTTTAATCAGTTGGTTATTGCGACAGAAGTTAAAAATAATGACTCTACACCCAAACAATAAAAGTAAAACAGTAGCGATCGCGCTCAGTATTTATTTTCTAACTTCATACTTGTTTCTTATAAAGACTTCTCCCTCAATGAAATAATTAATAACACACTATTATGCTTAAAGTTGCAATCGATGCAACCCCCGTAACCCCAAAACCTAGCGGAGTTGGGTATCACGTTGCTAACTTAATTTATGCTCTGCACGCACTCCAAAAAACCGAAGATTTCCAACTAAAAATTGTTTATCAACCTGGTTTGAAAAAGTGGCTAAAGCGGGATTTTTCTTTTCCTCCAGAATTTAGCAAGTATTCTAATTTGTGTGTGCTACCATTACCCGTCAGATTTTCTAACTTGCTTGTAGCTACATCTTTTCAGCCTGCGCTAACTTATTTTGAGCAGTATTTGGGCAATCCTGATGTATTTCACGGTACAAACTATTCGGTTTATCCATGTAAAAAAAGCTTGAGAGTAATGAATATTTACGATCTTAGCTTTATTAAATATCCTGAATACATTAATACTGTAGTCAAAACTTACGCTCGGCAAGTTAAAAAAAATTTACAGTGGACAGACTTAATTGTAACTATCTCAGAAAGCTCAAAAAAAGACATTGTTAATTACTTAGAAGTTGAACCTAGTAAGGTTGTAATTACTCCTCTAGCTAGTCGATACTTACCGAATCAAGTTGTGGGCAATCTGGAAAAATCGGTAAATTATAATTTTTCTTGTCCCTATTTGCTTTTTGTCAGCACCTTAGAACCAAGAAAAAATATTGTTACTTT
>Ga0068628_1000256_pt1 | contig 16577 bp, 8 predicted proteins | sample InSIn2gowninarea_FD_77431 | JGI IMG/M metagenome (GOLD analysis project Ga0068628, IMG submission 77431) | Clean room microbial communities from NASA Spacecraft Assembly Facility at Jet Propulsion Laboratory, Pasadena, California, USA -... ... | reverse complement strand
CTTTGATAATCTGGAGTATATGTTAAAGGTAAAAAAGAAAAAGGATGAGGTCTAGTTAGTTCAGGGCGAAGCGGGTAATTTTCAGGCACTCAACCGCGTCGTTTTTGTCTAATCTGTCTTTCCGCGTCCATTGCGCGTTCATCATTAGCTCATCTTTCTACTACCTCAGCTTTGTGGTGAGAAGACTTACGATCCTTGTTTAACATTTCGTCTAGAATAGGACCTACTATCGCTTGAACAGCATCCTTATGCTCTTGAGGCTTATCCTCAATATTGCCATTCAACATTGCCATTCTTTTTTTAACAAGATCCAAATCTATATCTTTATCCACGTTTTCGTTTATGTCTAATGCGCTTTTTATAAAACCTAAACCACCTTTTTGAGGGTTTAATCTAATATCCTCATACTTAAGATAACGATCTGTAACTACGTCTAGAACGTGTGGGTAACGTCGCATGTGACTAGTCAATTTTTTACCTTTTGCATCTACATCATAAACCTCCAAACCACCAAGCGGAGTATTAAGCGGTTTTATCTTTGTAGTAACCCCCGTCTTCTCATTATATATATCAGCATATGGCCTATCAAACCCTGCACCCACCTGTGGCTTATTAGGTGTATGTTTTCAAGAACCGTCAAGTAATTTTTCGTACAATCCGTTTCAATTATTAAAATGGTCGGTTTTTGTATGGCATTCCTTAAAATCTGAGGCGTTAGGATCAAAAGGAGCCTCCCCACGTTTAGTTCATTTTAAATCAACTTTTTTTTTAGGTTCACGGGGTGTTTTTTCTTGTTGCTCAACATATAATGTAGTTCTGGTTTCTTCTTCATTTGTCTCATCTGAAGAAATTGGATTCACGCCTTGTTGGGCCGAAGACTCTCCGCTTTGAACTGGACCTCTTAACTCAGCTGTTCTAGAAGATTCCCCTGTTTGACCTGCATCTTCCCTAGAAGCAGCTATGGCTCGCTCTAAATCTGCTTCAAACCTAGAATCAACTTCCTGATCTAGAGCAGGATCTAGAGCAAGAATTTGATTTTGTCGTGTTACCCTAATGTTGTCACTAGCCGACTCTTCAATTGCAGGCATTTTACCTCGGCGTTTTTCGCTCATTAACTCAGGATTATTGTAATCAGAATCATTGTAATCAGGGTCGATATAGTCGGAATCCGACGAATCCGACTCTTCCACTGCACGTCTTTTACCTTTACCTTCTTCGTTTGACTGTTCACGCTCTAATTCTTCTTCTGCAGGTCTTTTGCCTTTACCCTTTTCGTTACTCATATCATGATCCGATGTTGAGCCATCCTCGCCTGGTCTTCCTCCAAGCATAGCAGTGGTTAAACCTTTAGTTTTGTCTGACGAACTAGTATTCAAACCAGTTATTTTATCTGAAGATACACCAGGCACTTGATTAATAACATCATAATTGTTAGGTCAAACTGTCATGATAAAATCAAAAATGATACGAGCTATTTCTTGTGAAACATATTCATTCATAAAACTAAATTCCTTGATTAATTGAAATGTTGGTTGCAGTATAATGTATGCCTGCTCTAAGAAAGGAGTAATATGTTTTATTACAAATTCTATTTGTTGTTCACTAATAAACACGATGCCTTTTAAATATAAACAAAAAAACAAAAGAGAACTTGTGAAACTAACACAGCATGTTATTAGAAAAAAGAAGTTTTTAGAAAATCACAACTTATTAAAAAGCCGAAACAGATTATTTTGTATAGGCAAGCTTACAAATGCATGTGGTTTAGGAGGACTGTTTAAACATCATTCTAGGGAGTTATAAGCCCTGTTTAATAAAGTTTGCAGCAAGTCACTATAAAATAGGGGACTATATCAGGGATATCTTGATGAGGCTTCGCCTTGTACCAGTTGTTTATATAAAACATAAAGAAACAGTCAAGTCGCTACTACAGAAATTATAGATCCAAAACTTGATACATAATTTCACCCCGCAAATGCGTCAGGATAATCACTAATTCTTCTAGGCATGCCTTGTAAACCAAGAAAGTGTTGAGGAAAGAAAGTAAGATTAACACCTATAAAAAATACTCAAAAATGAACTTTGCTTAATAATATGTCATAAGACAAACCTGAGATTTTTGGTACTCATAAATATCATGCACTAAATAATGCAAAAACTGCACCCATTGATAGTACATAATGGAAATGAGCTACAACATAATATGTGTCATGAAAAGCAATGTCTAATGAAGCATTAGCTAAAACAACACCACTCAATCCTCCTACCGTAAACATAAACACAAAGCCTAAAGCAAATAACATAGAAGGTGTTAACTCTAGCGCTCCTCCGTAACATGTAGCTAGTCAACTAAATATCTTTATTCCTGTAGGAACCGCTATAATTAGCGTTGCTGCTGTAAAATATGCTCTAGTATCGACATCTAATCCTACAGTGTACATATGATGACTTCACACTACAAAACCTAATACACCTATAGACATCATAGCATAAACCATACCTAAATAACCAAACACACTCTTATTAGAATTGGCTGAAATAGTCGTACTAATTATACCAAAACCTGGTATAATTAAAATATAAACTTCAGGGTGGCCAAAAAATCAGAAGAGATGTTGATATAATATGGGATCCCCTCCTGCTGCAGCTTCGAAAAATGAAGTATTAAAATTTCTGTCTGTTAGTACCATAGTTATGGCACCGGCTAACACTGGTAGAGATAATAGTAATAGTACCGCAGTTACTACAACCGCTCAACCGAATAAGGCTAATTTATGTAATCTTATTCCGGGACTTCTCATATTCAGTATTGTTGTTATAAAATTTAAGGCTCCTAATAAACTACTTATCCCTGACAGATGCAGAGCGAAAATAGCTAAATCCACACTTGGTCCACTATGACTTTGTATTCCCGAAAGTGGAGGGTACAATGTTCAGCCTGTTCCCGCTCCGTTTTCTATTCCGCTTGCAAATAGAAACAACAATAGGCTAGGAGGTAACAATCAGAAACTTATATTATTAAGTCTAGGAAAAGCCATGTCTGGTCCTCCCACTAATAAAGGAAGTAAAAAATTACCAAAGCCTCCTATCATCGCTGGCATTACCATAAAAAATATCATTACTATCGCATGCGCCGTTACAATACTATTATATAATTGATTATCAGCTATATACTGTACACCAGGTCCTGATAATTCTAGTCTAATTAAGACAGAAAAAGCCGTTCCTATTAATCCTGAAAACAAGGCAAACATTAGGTATAGGGTACCTATGTCTTTTGCGTTGGAGGATAAAAATCATCTTTCTGTTCAGAGTGAAATAGCAGACTTAGTGATATAGTTGTTAAACCCGTTTTTTTCAAACCCGTTTTCTTCAGTCACGCTTTTTTTTGTGCTCTCTATACTCGCACCCACTCTATTTATCGCTTCAGTTCACGCTTCAGTTCACGCTTCAGTTCTCACTTGCGCTTCTGTATTTTTTTCGTCATTTTTTTTGGCATTTTTTACGTCTAAGCCTAGACCTGTGTTTCCTTCTATGTCTCGCTCTATGCCTCGCTCTAGGTTTTGGTGTTGATGTTGGTATTGATGTTGATGTGGGTCTCCAGAGACGGGGGTCATAAAAATCGAGGTAAGATAAAAACTTTTTGGTCAGATTTGAAATACAACGGAAACTAATATTATCGCAGCTAAATTTAGCAACGTCAATGACAATGTCATTGTCATCATTTTTGTGAAAATGATTATTATAATCAAGGTTACAAAGACCTTTATCGTTATTGTGAACGCTGAGTCCAACAACGCTACTTTTTTGCTTGGTCCTATTTGCTCTCATCTTGATGTTAAAGATTTAACGATTTTGAATATTTTAAAATATCCTGTCTTGATACCTAAATTTGAGATTGTTTTAACCAGACTGAAAACTTGTCTGCTGTCTATTTTAAGTGCATTTTTGCCCAGTTCAAAGGCAAAACCTATCACTAAAACAAAAAAAAATATAATAATAACTAATAAACCATAAATGTCGTTGTTATAACTGCTGACAACATAAGGATAAACTAATAATATTTCCAGGTCGAATAGAAGAAATAATAGCGCAAAAATAAAAAAAGACACACTAAATTGTGTCCTGTTTTGGCCTAAAAACGAGTGAAAGCCACATTCGAATGTACTATTCTTCTCCTGGTAAGGATTATGAGGGCTAACTAAGAGAGATATCATTAGTAAAAGTCCTGTAACTATTAATATTATTGTTGCATAAGTCATATTTTGTTGTTTTTGTTTGTATTTTATATTTCCGGAACCGGAATAATTGTAGTTAAACATAAAAAGGTTCTTGCTATTTGAAATTAAAGTAGATTTCTAAGAAATTAGGAAAAAAAACAGGAACAAGCAATTGAGAGTTTTATTTTATTTTTCATTATTAGTTAGTTCTATTAATGTATTTTCCAAAAAGGTAACGCTAGGCACTATTATTAAGAAATGAGCAAAATAAAGCGCTGTAGAAATTTGCCCAAATTCTATAAAAGGAGATTCTACATGTTTAGCACCCAATTCCATCAGAATTAAAAAATTCGCTATAAAGGCAAAAAATGCTATTTTACTTAATGGTCTAAATTGTGACCCTCTGAACTTAGAAAGATCTGTGTAAGGCATTACTAGCAATATTAAGATAGCAGAAAACATCGCGATAACTCCTAGTAATTTATTAGGTATAGATCTTAATATAGCGTAAAAAGGTAATAAATATCACTCGGGTACTATAGCAGGGGGAGTTTGCATAGGATTAGCCATAACATAATTTTCACTGTCTCCTAAATAATTCGGCATAAAAAATACAAAAACTGATAATACTATAATAAATATAAAGATAGTAATCAGATCTTTAAATATAAAATAGGGAGCAAAAGGTAATCTATCATAGTTACCGGAAATACCTAAAGGATTACCTGAGCCCGCTGTGTCATGTAAGGCAATTAAATGCATTAGAGCTAAAGCTGCAATAACAAAAGGCAGGACAAAATGTAAAGCAAAAAATCTATTAAGAGTAGCGTTGTTAACACTAAATCCCCCTCAGATAAATTCCACTATGTCTTGTCCTACTCAAGGTATAGCACTCATAAGATTAGTAATAACTGTTGCACCTCATAAAGACATCTGGCCGTATGGAAGAACATAGCCTAGAAAAGCTGTAGCCATCATAGTTATAAATATTATAGTACCTAAAGTTCAAACCAAAGTTCTAGGCGCTTTATAAGACCCGTAATATAACCCTCTACCTATGTGTAAGTAAACTATAAAAAAAAACGCTGATGCTGTGTTGGAATGTAGATACCGTATTAATCATCCATTATTAACATCACGCATGATATGCTCTACACTATTAAAGGCTTCTAAAACACTTGGATTGTAATGCATTGCTAAAGTCACCCCTGTTATTATTTGTATTACTAGACAGAACGCTAATAATGAACCGAAATTTCATAAATAACTAAGATTCGATGGTTGTGGTGAGTCTATTACGTATGAATTAACCAGTTTTAAAAGGGGATGGCTCTTTAAAATTCTCATTATTTTTAGTTTTTAATCATAATTTGTTTTCTTTTTCTGCCAATTTTTCTTATTTATTGCTTATTTTTATACTGTTTATGCTGGTGTGATTACCTTATGAATATATTTTTTATTATTTTTTTTGTGTTGTATGTACGTCATACACACTAATGCATTTTAGTGAATATTTCAAGTAGAGACTTATTAAATATTAATAATCTATTATTGTTCATAAAGCCATGATACGAACTTTTCAATAGATACAGACTCTATGACTATTGGCATAGAACTGTGTAAAATACCGCATATTTCTGAACATTGTCCATAAAATGTTCCTTCTCTGTTTACAAGTACAGATACTTGATTTAATCTACCAGGATATGCATCACATTTTATGCCTAAAGCAGGGCAGGCAAAAGAATGTATAACATCAGCACCTGTAACTATAAATCTCACATGAGTCAACTCCGGGATAATAACTCTATTATCCACTTCTAACATTCTTAGACCTCCGTCTTCTAAATCTGATTCGGGTACGAGATATGAATCAAATTCCAAAAATCCATTGTCTGAATTTAAAAAATCAGGATATTGGTAGCTTCAGTATCATTGATGTCCTTCTGCAAACACACACATGGCAGGATCGCTCACTTCGTCCATTAAATATAATAATTTAAACGAGGGAAAAGCTATAAATATTAGTATTAAAGCAGGGGTAATAGTTCAAATAAGTTCTATTAAGGTACCATGATTTAAATATTTATGTGAAATAGGTCTAACATGGCTAGAATAATTTCAAACTACTGAAGCTAGTATTCACGCGACACCAAACAGTATTATTATAAGGTAAAACATAATATTGTCATGTAGTTCTACTAACCCTTCCATTTGAGGTGTAGCGCTGTCTTGAAAATAAACTCCTCACGGTCTAGGTGCATCACAAGACTCAAACATATTTTTTAACATTAAATAAAACATTACTCTAAACTTGTGTGTTTGTCCTTTTTTTATTTTATATAGCCTACCCCTTGGCCAAACGCTAAAAAATATAAAAACAAAGCTATTTTTATATTATGTCAAGGGCAGACTAATAACTAGAAGACAGATTTGTGATACAACTATCTAGCCAAAAAATTTATATTAGACTGGTTACTTTAAGCGATTATGTTATATAATTACCTACAAGGTAGAATTATAAACGAAACATGTAACTTTATTATTACTTTTGTTTGTTCCGCCTCCCTATAAAATTTTACACGATTTGTCTGTTTGGTTTTAAAAACATTTACAAGACGAAAATAAAACCTGTGTGATCTTTAAATATAACAACTTAGCCTTTTATTGAAGTAAAAAGACCTAAAAGTATTAGTAAAAGTAAACTGTTATTGTTTAAAGATAAATAAGGAATAACTATAAATAGGATGAGTCCTATTAATATATAAAGAGCATATGATGTAATAACACCAGTATCTAGACTAGATATATTTTTACTTAAACTAACTAAACCTTGTTCTAGACCAAAGGGGCCAAGTAATTCTACAGAACCTTTGTCCAAAACTTTGCTTGTTTGGCCTCCCAAATCTAATATTGCACCAGTTATATATTTGTTATAAAATAGCTCTATGAACAGTCGTTGATTAAAAAAACCGAAAAGATTATAGCCAAAGCTTGTAAATTTAAAGTAAACAAGAAGCTTAGGCATAAATTCGCACAATATAAGGGAAACTATAGTAAAAAACACAGTAAACATAACAGGTAGAAGTTTAAATAAAGGTGAAACACCAAACTCAGTGTCTATAAAGATTTCATGGCTCGGGTGAACAAATAAGCTATTATCTGCAAACAGGTCTGAACCCAGACCTATAAATAGATCTTTAGTTATAAAACCAAAAAATATAGAAAATATTGCTAAAATGATTAGAGGTATGCTCATAAAAATATCACCTTCATGTGCCTTTTTATAGTTAATTAAAGGACCGTTGGGGCTAGTTAAAAAGGTTAAAAATAAAATTTTAACTGAGTATAAAGTAGTAAATATAGCACCTATTACTGCTATGTAATAAACAACATTGCTAGAAAAACAAAACTGTCCATAGGCAGACTCCAGTATAAAATCTTTAGAATAAAATCCTGTCATAAAAGGAAAAGCGGCCAGACTAAGAGAAGCTATTAACATAACAGAATAAGTTAAAGGCAGAAAGGTGATTAAACCTCCATATCTTCTAAAATCTTGGTTGTCAGCCACAGCATGTATGACAGCACCAGCCCCCAAAAATAAAAGTCCTTTATAAAAAGCATGATTTACTAAATGGAACAAGGCAAGATGATATGAAGACAACCCTATAGCTATTACCATCATACCAAGTTGGCTCATTGTAGAGTAAGCTATAACTTTTTTTATATCTTGTTGAAATAAGCCGATAAGGGAACTAAAAACAGTAGTTATGGCTCCTATTCATAAACATAATACTAAAACAGTTGAGCTATATTCTATTAAAGGAGATGTTCTCATCAGTAAGTATACACCGGCAGTAACCATTGTGGCAGCGTGTATCAAAGCGGAAACAGGTGTAGGCTGAAATGTTGATTTTCATTATAATTTTAAATTAAACCAGTACGATGATAATACTCAATAACTTACGCTATTGATCGGACTATATCTTCAATTAAATTTGATTAATAGTTTTAATTAGGGATTTCATAGTTGTTAAACCTTCAACTGTAAAGTGTTTTTTATCTTTAACTAAAAAATAAACTTTTAGTCATTTACAGTAAGAAAGATGTTTTTTAGTTTTTAAAGGATTGCTTTTTATATAGTGAAGAATTTTATTTAATTTTCCGTGATTTACTACAGTAGTAAATCCATTATAACTTTTAATGTTAGTACCATAGCCATTTAACAGCTCTGCTAAATTTTTACTAAATACCATATCATTTTTTTTTTGATAAATTACATATCTAACGCTAACTATTGTTTTACCTGTTGTTTTACTTGTTAACACAGAACTAGTAAAACAGCCTTTAGCATCTGTAAATCCTGATAATCATGCATTATCTAAGTTTAATTTATGGTTGGCTTGCAAACATAAAATGTTAGTTTTATATTTTTTATTAAAACCTTGCACTCATAACTTAAATTGACTCAATTTATAACTGGTCACGATATTACCATTAAATATTTCAATTAATTTTAATATACTCTTTTTATCTATAACTCTAAAATGATGAGTCTTTTTTACTTTATCCTGTCTAGATACGGATCCATAACCTAGTTGTTTTTTTATATAAAACAATATGTCGGCATCTAGACTAGATTGTGTAACTTTAAACTCTAAAGAACCGTCTTTATTTAAAATAAAAGAGCCGTCACCTTCAGTAAAACCTACAAATCACCATTTAAACTTTTCATCAAATTTAATTGCTTCGCGTGTAGTCTCTGAGGATCCTTTGTTTAAATCTGATCTAAAGTTTCCTGCGGGTTGTCCCTTTTCTTGAATTTTACCGAAGCTCATTAAATGAACAGAGGACCAAGAATTTATAACAGGATATTTCCGCATATAGCAAAGTTTAAGGAGAGCCCTAAGAAAAAAACCCTCCATAGCCATGGGCAATCAAACATGTAATCCTATTTGAGAACTTTTGGCCATAGCACCTATTAAGAGACAAACTCCTATTAAGGTAACAACATTTTCATTCATAAATGGGGCAAGTGCAAAAACTGTAAAGTAGTCAATATTGCCAAAAGACCATAATATTGCAAACATACCTATAGTTAAAAAACAATCACCAACTCTATTGGTTAATAGAGCTGAAATGGAACTTTGATTAGCAGCTATTCTGGTAAATCAAAAACTGACTAAGAGATAAGAACATATACCAACGCCTTCTCACCCCACAAACATCAAAAGAAAATTATCAGCTGTTACTAATATAATCATCATAAAAGTAAACAAACTCAAATAGCTGAAAAATCTTTGGTTGTGCGGATCTTGAGCCATATAACCTATTGAATAGATATGTACCAAAAAAGAAACTATTAATACAGGTATTAACATGGAAACAGTTAAGCTATCAAAATTAAAACTTCAAAATATATTTAAAGATTCAGAATCGATTCATCTAAAAAGTTGGATCGATACAGGTGTTGCGTTTAAACCTACTTCAAAAAAAGCGGTCAGAGCTAATAGGGTTGTTATTAGTACACAAAGAGAGGTCAAAATTTGCGCTCCTGTAACTCCTACTTTTCTACCTCAAAATCCTGAAATTATAGATCCTAATAAGGGTAGCACTATTATGGCTAGATACATTATTTAAAATCTATTGCTATAGTTCCTCTTAATCTATAAAAGGCTACTAAAATACCTAAACCTATCGCTGATTCTGCTCCAGCTACAGCTATAACATATACAGCATAAGTTTGGCCTAATATATCATCAAAGCTAAGTGAACTTATCAATATCAGAAATGTTAAAGCCAATAGCATAATCTCCAATGAAATTAGCATTAATATTATATTTTTTCTGTTTAAAACGAAACCCAAAATACCTATTAAGAACAATATAAGTGACAGATTCATTATTGGAAAAACAATTATTTAATCATATGTTTAAATGATAAAACCTTACTCTAAATACTAGGTTTCATATGTCTTATTTGTGGTTTTAATTTATTTACACCAATGTTTATAGTGTAAATTAAAATACTTATAGTTTATTTTATAACTATTTTTATTTATTTTTTTTGGAAAAAACTGTTGGACCTGTGGTATCGAGAGGTATATCCGCTATACCAAGCTTATAAAGTATTAATAAAATAATTACTATTAGAATTCTTAACATAATAACAAACAATCAAAACGGAACAATATAAGGACCTAAAGGTTGTATGTATTTGAAACTAAAAAGTCACAAGCTTGCTTCTATGTCTTCATATATAACCCTAGCTTTTCTACCGCAATAAAAGGCCTTAGCCTTTATTTTTTGGAAACAGAGGTTAGAGTAATTTTTTACAGAAGTTATAGCTAGCTTAAATCAGCTAACCCCTCTATTTAAACACCTAATCGTTTTACTTGTAAAGTTTTTACTTGTTACGTAAAAACTGACGATTTTTTTTTTAAGTTTTTGCATCACAGTTTATATTTATTATTTTCTTACCCTTTTCTAGTTTACTTGTCTAGTTTATTTATGGGATTTTGCGCTTTTTACTTGTCTTTAGACAATTTTATGTGAAGATCTGAATACCTTTTATATTAAGCGAGTGAAACACGCTTTATGATTAAATGAACAATTTTTAAACAATGTTTAAAATTGTGTATTAATTTGCTTTATGTTTAATTGCCCGTATCTTTAGTTTAAACCAAGAGATGATTTAAATATTTTGCACAGGACAAATGTATTGTAGTTTAATGTAATGTAAGGTATCCTCGGGTTATTACGATTCGAACATAACTAATTCTCAACCCAAATGAGATGCCTAACCTCCCGGCCCTAACCCGTAAGATATATATAATATATCAATCAATTAATAAATCAGTTAATTAATAAAAGCGCTAACAGTTAAATCTGATTAAAGCTAAAATATTAGCCAGGCTTAATAAAGCTTGGGGTGTAAAGATGAAAAGTGAAATCATTAAAGTAAGATTAGAAATAGTTATTGTTAAGTAACTTGATAAAATTGTATTATTGTGGTTTAAATTGTTTTTTTCAACAACAAATCTATCAGTTGTTATGCAATAGTTTGATTTATTGTTGTTATCTTCCAGTTTAGCTTTATAATCATGGTTGTGAAAAAACATTTGTCTAACTATATTCAAGTAATAAACAGCACTTATAACACTTGTTAATATAGCAGTAAAAGTAAGAAAGATATAACCACTGTCTATGGCAGATGATAGTACCATTTGCTTAGCGAAAAATCCTAGAAGAGGGGGTACACCGGCAAAAGAGAAAATGGTTATAGCTAAACTTATGGCTAATAGAGGATTTATGTGAAAATATCCCTTTAGCTGTCCAATTAGTTGTATAGGGGAATTATCTTTATCTAAAATATGTTTATATTTGCTATTTTCAAAGTGACTAACTGAAAAACCAATAGCTAACAGTAAAATAAAAGCATTTAAATTTGTAATAGAATATTGTATTAAATAAAAAATAAAAGCTTGGATAGATTCTACACTATTTATAGTTAAGGCTAATAGTATAAAACCTACATGTGAAATAGTACTATAGGCGAATAATCTTTTTATTCTAAATTGAGTTAAGCCTAGCACTCCCCCCACAATTAAAGACAGTAGGGAACTTACTAGTAAACTATAAGTTCAAGTAAATTCAAAAGAAAAAAAAATACTAGTTGTGTAGTGTAGCAGTTCTAAAAGAAATAGAAAAATAGATATTTTACTTATAATAGCTACAAATGTCGTAACTATAGTAGGTATAGCATCATACACATCAGGAGATCAAAAATGAAAAGGTGCTGCGGAAACTTTAAATAAAAAACCCACAGACATAATTAGCAAAGAGAAATTTAAGTAGTAAGACTTAGATAAAAACAATATATTATTGTCATTAGAATCCGATATACTAGTAACTATATATAAACCGTCAAGATTAGTTGTACCTGAATTTGCGTATAATAAACTTGAACCTAGTAATATAAAACAAGAAGAAAGTCCACCTAACAGAAAATAAGTAAGTCCTGCTTTTGTGGCTGACTCTGAGTTTCTGTATATTGTACATAACAAATATAAGCCATAACTTTGTAATTCTATAGATAAAAAAACAGAAACTAAATCACTAGTGGAAGTTAACAAGACGGCCCCTGCTATTATAAATAATAAAATTAAGGGATACTCTATTATTTTAAACTGTTGTTCTATGTCACTAGCTGCTCGTTTTTTATGAGGTATGTATTTATTAAATAAAAGTTTAGCTATTGCAGAATATTTTGCTGTTCATGACTTTAAGGGATAGAACGCTGTTAGCTGCAGAATAATAGCACTTAAAACAAAAATAAACATATGAAAAACCTGTGTGTTGCTTGTAGAATGGAATAGACCACCGTATAAACCTATTCCTCTATCTATAGCCGAAAAATGTAAGCTAGACAGGGCTATCATAAAAGAATAAAGTAAAAGCACAATAACTATCCGGGTAAACAATATAGATTTATCTCGTCTTAGTGTGACGGCCGAGGATTGTAATAAGTATATTAGGCTTAATGATATCATTTATTTTTATTTAGTTTTGCTTGCTGAAACCTAGTTCACGCTTACTAATTGTTTGCAAGCCTCTCTCTCCACCCCCTTTTCCCTCTAAGCAGAAAAACTATTATACACACTTATATATTCTAACAGATAAATTACTATTTTTACTTATAAACATAAATTATTGGTAATAATTGTTTATTGTTTTAATTAAACAGTTATAGAGCAACTTTTTACCGTATTGGGCCGGGAGAGAAAATCGAATTCTCATTGTTAATGCATGAAATTAATGTTTTAACCTATTAAACTATCCAGGCTTTAAAATTATAACTAGATAAATGATTGGTATTGGAGTTGGATTACCGGTTTAACAAGGTTTTTAAAATATAGTTTTATAATTGCTGTATCACCCGTTTAGCTTTTTTTTTGTTAGCCTTCCAGTAAACTATATTTTTTAGGTTTTGATAGGCGGATACCTCGACTTGAACGAGGAATATACTGTGCCACATACAGCTGTTCTACCTATTGAACTATACCCACCCTTATTTGTATTTGGTCTTTTTATTATATAATAAAAATAAAGTTTAAACATATTACAACAAAAATTTTTGTTTTACCCCTTATTAGTTATTATGTTGGAGTGATTCGAACACTCAATAGTAAATACCAAAAATTTATGACTTGCCGATTAGTCTACAACATAGAGATAGATATATATTTTAACAAAACAATAACTAGTAATCTTCTTTTTGTTTTTCTCGCTTGATTTATCTAGTAATATAAGGTAAATCCGACTTGAACGGATATAATTAATAAAATTAAACAATCCTAAGTTGTTCATGTCTACCAATTCCATCATTACCTTTATGTAAATAAATTGTAATTTTTTTTTTATCATCATTAAAACAAAAAAGTGCTCGAGATAAGATTTGAACTTATAGCCTAAACATCTTCAGAGTTCCGCTCTACCAGGTTGAGCTTCTCGAGCCTACTCGACCGCCATATAAATTATAAATTTAAAAACTTAAATAGGCAATACAATAACCACATGTTAGACTTTAGAATGGAGATATCAGGACTCGATCCTGAAACAACGATATGCAAAATCGTAGTTTTACCAATTAAACTATATCCCCTGTCTGACAATCACACTTTATTTTGTTCAGATGGTTTTGTTTCTAAACTGTAATATAAAAATGTTTCATCTATCGGATAAACAAACAGTTTGTTTATCCGAAAAACGACTTGAACGTTTACGATTTAATATCAATAAATCTTAAGATTATCCTGTCTACCAATTCCAGCACTCGGACGAAATATAGTTAGAAATATAACTATAAACAAAAATCAAACTTCTAAGTTAAAATTTTTATAAGGCCAGAATGATTTGAACACTCATCTAAGCTATCATGAGCAGCTTGCTTTACCTATTAAGCTATAGCCTTTGTTTGTTTTATGATTAATGAAAGATTTAATTATTTATTCATTCATAAATACAAGGAAGGGTGGACAAAGGGGTTGCACCTCTATATAGTGGTCATGAGCCAATTATGTTACTATTTACATCAATCCACCTGACCCCTAAAAAGTGAGGCCCAAGGGGAATTCGAATCCCCGTATATAACGACGAAAAGGTTACGTCTTAACCGCTTGACTATTGGGCCTTTCATCTTAGTTAATTAAAAACAGGGGTAATTGTTTTTACCATCGGTCGCGGTAAAACAGCCTAATGCAAGTATTGCACTTGCTTCTACCGCTTACAAGGCGGTTGCATTTCTTTTATGCTAATCGGGCTTTACGCGTATAAATATACGCATGTATAAATATACGCATGTTTAAATAGTATTGTAAAACAATACTATTTAAATATGTTTGATAAGTGCGTTATTTAGTATGTAATAAAATTAGTACTTTAAGTCTAAAAGTATTAAAACCATTTCAACTAAAGCCTATTAATCATATATTAAATAAAAGAAACTAAAACTAAGCTTCTTAAATTAAATTTATGAAATCGTAGTATTCTGCTACGTATATTTAAGAATATTTAAAGGCGGGCTTCATGCCTATATGCATTCAGCATTTATCCCTAACTAACATAGCCTTCCTGCAATGCCTATGCTATAAATTTATTTAAGTGAAAATAATACTCTTTTTCCGATCAGTCTTGATCGGAAAGATTGTTTAAACATTTAAATGTTTAAAGGTAAATATAAGACACATAAACAACAGGTAAACCATAGGTTAATAGACCCAACTCCTTTCGTACGAAGGGGCTATCCTTGTTTTATTCTAATTACCCTTAGAAGATAGAAACCATACTGTCTCACGACGTATTTAACCCAGCTCGTGTAGCTCTTTAAACGACGAACAGTCGTACCCTTCATGATTTCTGCATTCATGTGGATGAACTAAGCCGACATCGAGGTGCCAAACTGCGCACTCAATTTGTACTCTCTGGCGCAATTAGCCTGTTCAATTGTGTTAACATAAAGGCTCTTTATTCTTTATTTCCACCCTTTGCAGAGTGGTTCAGACTATTTCTTCATTTTTATTTGCTATTTTTAAATTTTATATATTTGTTTTTATTTAAACAAACACATTTAAATGCTATTTAACTTAAATCGCCTTAAAAAAAAACCTTCAACTTTAATTATTAAATTTTATACACTACTAATTCAACCTTTTAATCCAAAAGCACCTTTACGGTTTTTAGATAACAGTTTTGTATATTGTATATTAGATTTAGCATGTCCCCTTAATAAAGCACAAGATATGCCTTTAAAGGAACAATCTATGTTTTTTAAATTTCCATTATATTTATATTTAAACTGAGATCTTCTATCTTTTAAGCGCTTAGACAAGGGGCCAGTAGCTTCTATTCTAATACCATTCACCCATTTATATCTAACAGATTCAAGGGTTGTGGTTTTTAAATAACTACTATATAAATCATTTTTTTTTAAAAAAATTGCACTAGTAAGCTGATCTAACAGCCCTCTAGTCTCATTTTCACTTACAAATGGAGATTTATTTTCTATAATTTTACATGTAAAAAATGTTTCAAGATTAAAGTTTCTAACTTTTGTTTTTTCTATTAAATATCTATTTTTTGTTTGTTGTCTTTTTTTTTCTTTTAATATAATTATAGGATTTATCTCGCCTGTACGTTTAGATTGATACGGGTCTTTTTTACCAAATACGTTAATAATATGATAATTTTTTCCTATATTTGTATGCAATTTTGTTGAATGTAAAAAGGATTTTAAAGTTCTTAATAAAAAAAGCTTTTTGTTTTTTAGTTTTCTAGCAATCGCTTGTGACATTATGTCACTGTTTAAATGTAAATATTTTAAGTTTACCAAATTAAATTCCACTTTTTTGCAGTATATCTTGTTAATTAATAAATTTAGAGGTATCAAGTGTGTATTTTTAAATTTACGTCTGTTAAAATAAATTAAATGTTTATAATATAAAGCTAATTTTTGTTTTTTAAGAGATTTATTAATAAAACCACGTAGAAATCTATTTTTCAATTTTAATCATTCAAGTAAAAATTCCTCGTAATTTATCAATCATTTCAAATTTTCTCTAGTTAGTTTTGAAATAAATTCTAACTTATCAAATAAAAGATCTGTGCCTACTGTATTTATTGTTGTTATTTTGTTTTGAAAGTTGTTAAAGCTATTAGTTAGTAAAGGATTAACTTTTTTTATTGTTAATTTTTTAAGCAAAGATCTTTCTTCAGCATTATATATATAAACAGTAAAATTTATTTTGCTGTTAGTGTGCTTTAACTCCGCTTTACTTATAAAAATTTTTTTAATTGATTT
>Ga0068628_1000255_pt1 | contig 16585 bp, 17 predicted proteins | sample InSIn2gowninarea_FD_77431 | JGI IMG/M metagenome (GOLD analysis project Ga0068628, IMG submission 77431) | Clean room microbial communities from NASA Spacecraft Assembly Facility at Jet Propulsion Laboratory, Pasadena, California, USA -... ... | reverse complement strand
ATAACTATTGGCGTTATTTTAATTATATTTTATGAATTTTTATATAAACTACCTCCTTGCAAATAAGTGATTATGTAACCATATATAAGCATGTGCATTAACTTTATGTTATTATAAGTGCTTAGTAATTATTAAGGAGATTCGATAATGAATTTTAGTGACCTTAGAAAAATGCGTGTTGTAAGTGGCGATATGTCTGTTGACCAAGGCTTACGATCTTATATGGTTGGTGTTTATGCGTTAATGAGCTTAGGTTTGTTAGTTACCGCCTTAGCAGCTTATACTGTTTCATCTCTCGCTATAGCGAACCAAGTTACAGCTGGTGCTCAAATGCTTAGTATTGGTGGCGGGCAAGCTATTTATCTTAGTAGTTTTGGACAGGCTATTTTTTTTAGCCCCCTACGCTATTTATTAATTTTTGCTCCTTTAGCTGTTGTTTTTATTTTAGGTTTTAAAATTAATAGCTTATCTACACAAACCGCACGTATGTTATTTATATTATACGCTGCCCTAGTGGGTGCTTCTTTATCTTCAATTTTTTTAGTATATAGCTATAGTACTATTGCCGAGGCTTTTTTACTTAGTTCAGCTTCTTTTGGTTCGCTATCTCTTTATGGTTATGTAACGAAAACAGATCTAAGACCTTTAGGTGCATTTTTATTTATGGCTGTTATTGGTTTAATTTTAGCTTCATTAGTTAATATTTTTATACATTCGGCAAACTTTAGTTATGGCCTAAGTGTAGTCAGCGTACTTATTTTTGCTGCGCTTACAGCTTATGACACTCAAATTATTAAAGAATTTTACTATGCCGGCGACGACAGTGATACACAAGAGCGTAAAATTATATTAGGTGCATTAAATTTATATATAGATTTTATTAATATATTTATATCCTTATTGCAGATATTAGGTTTTGACCGTAATAAAAATTAGTATGCAAATAACTATTGCTTCTTATAATGTTCATAAATGCGTAGGGGTTGATGGTATTTTTAACCCCGAACGTATTATAAAAGTTATAAAAGAATGTAATGCAGATATAATAGCTTTACAAGAAATTGATAAAAGATTTGGTGCTAGGGAAGGTCTTATAAACCCCTATCATTTATATCACGAAACCGGGTTACATTATGCGCCTATAAAAACAACTAAGCCATCAAGTTTTGGTTGGCATGGTAATGCTATATTTTATAAAGATATGGATCTGGTAGAAATAGAACAAAGTAATTTGCCTGGTGTAGAGCCAAGAGGCGCTCTATTTGCTATTTTTAAGAAAGAAGAAATATATTTTTGTATTGTAGCAGCTCATTTTGGTCTATTACACAAATGTCGTAAAAACCAAGTAAAAATGATTTTAGATATATTAACTCAAAAATACAATATGCCAGCTTTTTTGTTGGGCGATCTAAATGACTGGAGAAGAAGCGATAAATCTGCTTTACACGGCTTATCCAGGCATTTTAGCTTACAGAGCAGGCTTCCTGCAAGTTTTCCTGCTAGATATCCGCTTTTTAGTCTAGATAAAATTTATGCATCTCATAAAAACATGATTTTATATACAAAAGTACCTTCAAGTGAATTGTCTCGCAAAGCTTCAGATCATCGCCCTATTATAGCTTGCGTTGATCTTAGCTTAGCTTCTTAGTGTGCTTCCGCCCAATTTGTTGATTTACCAACTTCTACCATTAACTTTACACTTAATTCGCCATCTGGTAGATTTATATTTTCCATATTATTGCGTATAAACTCTTCTGCCTTGATAGTTTGAGTTTTATCTACCTCAAAAACTAGCTCGTCATGAACTTGGATAAGCATTTTTAAATCTAAATTTTGTTGTACTATTTTATTTTCAATATTGAACATGGCAAGTCTTATTACATCTGCAGCGCTGCCTTGTATTCGTGCATTTATTGCGGCCCTTTCTAAGTTTGCCTTTAGCGGTCCACGAGCTTTAGATAAATTTTTAAAATTTATTTTACGGCCAAAAATCGTTTCTACAAAACCATATTTATTTGCAAACTCTTTTGTTTGTTCCATATATGTTTTTATTTCTTTAAATTCAGATAAATAATTATTGATATATTTTTGCGCTTCTGCTGAGCTTATTTTTAGTTGCTGTGATAAACCAAAAGCTGATATACCATATATAATACCAAAATTAATAGCTTTTGCCTTCTGTCTTAAATCTGGCGTTATTTCTTGATTAGATAAGTTAAATATTTTTGCAGCTGTAACAGCGTGTATATCAATATCACAATCAAAAGCCTTTTGCATGGAAGCTATGTTTGCTATATGAGTTAAAAGCCTTAACTCTATTTGATTATAATCAGCACATAATAACATATTTTTTTCTTCAGATATAAAAGTTTTACGTATTTTACGTCCTTCTATACCCCGGGAAGGTATATTTTGTAAATTAGGATCAGTAGAGGCTAACCTTGCTGTATTGGTGGCGGCAAGCAAATATGTTGTATGTATGCGTGAATTCTTATCAATATATTTAGGTAAACTATCGGTATAAGTGTTTTTTAATTTAGCTAAATGTCTCCATCTTAGCATTTTTTTGGCTATTATCGCGCCCTCGGCAGCTAATTTTTCTAATATTAATACACTAGTAGAATATTGCCCTGTTTTTGTTTTTTTACCTTTATTAAATTTTAATTTATCAAATAGAATATGTCCTATTTGTTTAGGTGAACCTAAATTAAAATCTTCGCCAGCTATATCGTAAATATCTTTTTCTAAATTTTCAATCTCTTTAGAAAACTCATGTGATAAATCCTCCAAAGATTTTGTATCTATTTTTATTCCTTCTTTTTCCATATTATATAAAATGGTAACCATTGGGCGCTCAAAAAATTCATAAACATAAAATTGTTTTGCTTTAAGCATTAAAGATTCTAATATTTCATATAAAATAAATATAGTGGTTGATTTAACCTCAACAGAAATATTTAAATAATTTTTTATTAAATTTTCTAAACTAAGTTTACTTTCATTGTCTAAGACATAAGCCATCAACATAATATCATGATAGCTTTTTATACTTATATCGAGTGTTTTTAATTGAGATTTTATGTCGTATGATATTTTTAATATAGCTTCATTACAAAAAACATCTTCTAATTGTTTCTTATCTATAAGTTTTAAATCAATAAAATAGGTTTTATCAGCAGATACCCCTATATAAAAGTAAGGTTCTTCCAGATAAAAACTAAAAACTCCATGTTCTTTTACCACCTTAAGCAAATCATCGAGCTGTTCTATGCTAAATATTTCTTGAGCTTGCTTTATCTTATAATTTTTATTTTCAACTTCTTGTTCTTCGCTATTTTTCCAATTTATATTTATTTTTTTTGGTGTTATATCATTTGGATCTATATTATTTTGTGCAGCAACCCTACTTAATAATTTATTTAAATTTAAAGCTTTAAAAAATCCTAAAAGATCTGCATTACTCCAACTTGTTAGCACAAAATCTTGCCAATCTACGGGTAAATCTATATCTTTTTTAAGCATAGCTAATTTTTGCGATAAATAGGCGTTCTGTTTATCTTGCAATAATTTATCTTTAATAGATTTTGCAGCTATATTTTCTATATTAAGATAAATATTATCTAAACTACCATATTCTTCTAATAATTTAGCTGCTCCTTTGGGCCCAATACCCTTAACGCCTGGTATGTTATCGCTGCTATCGCCTATTAAAGCTTGTAAATCCACCATTTGTTGTGGTTTTACATTCCATTTTTCAATAACTTCAGCTTCCTTTATTATTTTGTCCTTAGTAGCGTCATATATTTGTATATTATTACTCACTAATTGCATTAAATCTTTATCACTTGAAATAATATTTACTTTAGCTCCATCATTGGCAGCTTTTGTAGCATAGCTCGCTATTATATCATCTGCTTCTACTCCGGGTTTTTCAATCATACATATATTAAAGGCTTCAACAGCTTGTCTTATTAAGTTAAATTGTATTATTAAATCATCAGGGGGAGATAATCTATTAGCTTTATATTCTGGATAAATTTCTTTTCTAAAACTACATCTAGAATGATCAAAAATAATTGCTAAATGAGTAGGTTTTTCTATTAAAGATATAGAATTTATTTCGCATAAAAGCTTATAAAGCATATTACAGAAACCAGCTACTGCTCCTATAGGTAATCCATCAGATTTTCTGGTTAAAGCAGGCATAGCATGATAAGCTCTAAATATATAACCAGAGCCATCTATTAAATAAAGATGTTTATTATTCATTATAAAAACAATTCCATTGTGAGTTTTCACCAAAATTTTCTTGTATAAAATTTTGATGGCTTTTTATTATATCTTCATTATTTTTTCTTACTGATCTATTATTTATTTTATCTTTTAAATCTTCTATATTTTCTGTTTTTATTTCTACATTGTATGATAAGTCTAATTTTTTTTGCTTGGCATCACATAGTTCTAAATAAACTTTTGAAAGTAGTTCAGCATCTAGCAAAGCACCGTGAAAAACACGTTTACTTTTATCTATATTATATCTAACACATAAATCCTCGAGCTTATTTCCTTGATTGGGAAATTTTTGCCTTGCCATACTTAAGGTATCTATAAGACGATCATTTTTTATTTTTTCAAAACCACATCTATCTAATTCAGCATTCAAAAAACCTAAATCAAACATTCCATTGTGAGCTACAATATTGTGATTTTCTATAAAATTTAAAAAATCTTGAGCTATATTTTTAAAAAAAGGCATATTCTTAACAAACTCATCTGTTATACCATGAATGTTTGTAGCATTTAGAGGAATTTTACATTCTGGATTTATATATTGATGATAAGTTTCAACTACCTTATAATCTTTTAATTTTATACATCCTATTTCTACTATTTTGTCGATATTAGGCTTAAGGCCTGTTGTTTCTGTGTCTAATATAATAGATATTTTAGCTTCTGACATTAATACCTTCATTTTTAAGAATATTTATTATTTGATAGTGAGTTTGCTCTATCGTACCACTATTATTTATAGTGTAATCAGCTTTTTTTATTTTTTCGTCAGATGGCATTTGTAGTTTTAATATATTTTCAAAATTTTGTATAGATAAATTTGCTCTTTGTAAAGCCCTAAAACGCTGTTGTTCTTTTGTAGTATAAACAACTATAATTTTATTTATTTCATAATTACCAATATATCTTAAAGCGCCTCTTTCAAAATATAATGGAATATCTAATACAACTAATTTGGATTTTAATTTTTTATTTTTTTCTAAAAAACTAAGCTTTTCTACTTCTAAATATTTATATACTAAATTTTCTATTTTTTTTCTATTTTTTTCATCACTTAATATATAAGTTGCTAAAATATTTCTATTAATTTCATTATTAATTACTACTTCAGGAAAAATATTTTTTATATAATTAATAATATGTTGTTGTTTATATAAAAAATGTACTGTTTCATCAGCACAAAATACATTTATATTTAACATTCTTAAAAAATCAACTATGGTAGTTTTTCCCATAGCTATAGATCCTGTTAGAATAAATATTTTCATCTACATATTTTTTTCAACATATTATATAGAATTTCAATTTTATCTGAAGCATCTATATTGCAAAATATTTTAAAACTTTCTACAGCTTGCCACACTAATAAATTCAAACCATCTAAAGTTTTTATATTTGCATCTTTGGCTTTTTTTATGAGCGAAGTTTCAATTGGGCTATAAACTATATCCATAACTAATTCTGTTTTTGAAAAATCTAAATTTTTTAATATTTTCTCGTTATCAAAACCATGCATAGTACAGCAAGTGGTATTTATTATAATTTCATTATTTCCTATATCTTCATTTACTTTACGATTTTTAATATATACCTTATTTTTATGACTTAATGCTTTAGCAATAGCCATACCAGCGCCACCATAACCAAGTATTAAAATTTTTTTATTTTCTATTTTGAAATGATTTTTTATACCTTCATAATCAGTATTATAACCTTTATTATTATATACAAGATTAATTGATTCGCCTTCATATTCAGTATCTACTAAATATCTTGCCATATTTTTAAAAGGCATAGTAATATTACCGCCTTTATATCCTCTTGTTTTATAATTTAATATAAAATTTGGAAAAGTTGCTATAGTGTTTTCTATAATTTCATATTTTGCATCTATATTATAATACTTAAATAAATAGTTATAAATAAAGGGAGATAATGAATGTGATATATTTTCTCCCGTTAAAAAAAAATTCATTACTTTAAACCACTATAATTATATTTTTTTAAATATTTAACTAGTTCAAATAAAGGAAAACCCATTATATCATAAATATTACCTTCTATTTCTTCAAATAAATTTATACCTAAATTTTCTATTTGATAACAAGCTAATGAATTTATAATATCTATACCAATTTTTCCTATATAATTTTCTATCTCTTCAAATGTTAATTTATACATTTTTAATCTAGTTTTTTTTACTATTTCCCATTTTTTTATATTATTTTTTACTAAAACTATTGAGCTATATAAAAAATGTTCTTTTCCATTAAACTCTATTATTCTTTGTTTTGCTTCTTCTATTGAATTTACCTTATGTAAAATATTATTTTCAAATTCTAATATTTGATCACAACCGATAATTAAATTATTTTTATATCTGTTAGAAACTTCATTTGCCTTTTCAAAGGCCAATATTTTAGCCATATATTCACTATCATTTATTTCATCTATATTTCTTTCATCTATAGTAGATTTTACAGTAATAAATTTAAATCCTGCTTGATTTAATAGATAAGATCTTATTTTACTTCCACTTGCCAAAACTAAATCAGTCTTCACAATATTTACCTTTTTCTATCATTGTTAATATTGTTGCTGCTATCTCTTCTACAGCTTTGCTAGTAACATCTATGATTTTTATATTGTATTTTTTATATATAGATTTTGCATATAATAACTCTTTATTTATTTGAGATCTATTACTATATTTTTCATCTATCCAATCTATACCTAAATGTCTATTTTTTCTTATTGCTTCTAAGTGTGAACTATCGACTATTAATCCCACTATAAGAGCATTTTTTGCTTCAAACATAGTTTTAGGTAATTCCACACCTAAAACTATAGGTATATTAGCTGTTTTTATTCCTCTATTAGCTAAGTATAAGCTAGTAGGAGTTTTAGATGTACGAGAAATACCTAATAATATAACCTCTGCCTCTTTTAAACCATGCGGTAACTGGCCATCATCATGCAACAAACTATAATTTATAGCTTCTTGTCTTTTAAAATAATTTTCATTAAGTTTATGCTGAGCACTAACTAAACGATTTGGTGAAATATTTAAATAATTTTCAAATATATTTAATAAAGGATTTAAAGCAGCACAACATGGAACATCTATTTTTTCACATTGTTTTTCTAGATATTCCGATAAATCTTTATTTACCATAGTATATATAACTATGCCTTTATTTTTTTTTATTTTTTCTAAAATTATATTTATCTGCTCTTTTTCCCTTATCATATTATAAATATGTTCAACGGCCTTATTTTCTCCATTATATTGAGAAGCTACAGCTCTCCCAAGTGACAATAATGTTTCTCCAGTAGCATCAGAAATCAAATATAAATTATAATTCATATCACTAGCCTGTTCATATGTTTAATATTTTGTTAATTTTTTATTTTACCTGTTAATAAATTAAAATATATTAACAATTAATTATTTATAAAATAATATTAACATATGTGTACATTTATATATTTTATTCTTGTATCTTATTGGCATAATTGTGTTATATTATTATTAAATTATATCAATAATTGTGTATAATATTTAATATACATAAATCACAGGCTAATAAGAATAAAAATAATATTAATAAATTCTTTATTTTTATAATAAATTACTTTATTACTTTTAAATAAATGTCTAATCTATCAAAAATATTTTCTCAACAAACAAATTATATTCCTATCTGGCTTATGAGACAAGCTGGAAGGTTTTTACCAGAATATAGAAATATAAGATCATCTTTATCTAGCTTTTTAGAACTTTGCTATAATAGTGATTTAGCTTATGAAGTAGCTATGCAACCTATTGATAGATTTAATTTTGATGCTGCTATATTATTTTCAGATATTTTAGTTATACCTGATGCTATGGGATATGAAGTTAAATTTATTAAAGATAAAGGACCACAACTTCAAAAAATATCATTAAAAGATATTGAAAAATTACATAAATATGATTTTAATATTTTACTAGATAAATTAAAATCTTCTTATGATACTATCAAAAAACTAAGAAAAAATTTATCTTATGATAAAAGTATTATAGGATTTTGTGGAGCTCCTTGGACTGTTGCAACTTATATGATAAATGGAGGTTCAAGTTCAGATCATTCCTATACAAGGTTATTTGCTTATAAAGAAAAAAAATCTTTTCTAAAATTATTAGATTTTTTAGCTGAATTATCGGCTTTATATTTAATAGAACAAATAAAATCTGGCGCTGATATAGTCCAAATTTTTGATTCTTGGGCTGGTATCTTAAGTTATGATGAATTTGAAGATTATTGTATTAAACCATCACGCAAAATAGTAGAAATAATAAATAAAAAATTTCCTAATATTCCAATTATAGGTTTTCCAAAAGGTTCTAATTGTTTTCTAAATGAATATATAAAAAATACAAAAATTTCTGGTTTAAGTGTAGATTGGCGTATAGATTATAAAACATTAAATAGCTTTAAAGATAAAGTTGTTATACAAGGAAATTTAGATCCTTTAATTTTAGTTTCTGGTGGAAAATTATTAGAAAATAAAATAGAGGAAATAATTGATAATTTAGGAAAACAAAAATTTATATTTAATTTAGGGCATGGTATTTTACCGCAAACACCAATTGAAAATGTAAAATTTTTAGTAGAAAAGGTTAAATCTTATAATGTATGACTTTGTACATAATTATTATTTATATATAAAAGCTCTTCATGTAATAAGTATAATATGTTGGATGGCTGGTCTTTTATATTTACCAAGGTTATTTGTTTATCATAGTGATGTAAAAAATAATACTCATCAAAATGAAACATTTAAAATAATGGAAAAAAAACTTTTATGGTATATTATAAAACCAGCTTTTGTTTTTTCTTTTATAACAGGGTTTTTGATATCTATTTATATATATGATATGCAAGGATTATGGTTACATATAAAAATAAGCTTGGCTTCATTATTATTTTTATATAATATATTTTTAGTAAAATCTTATAAAAATTTTGAAAAAGATAAAAATACTATATCAAGTAAAAAATGGCGTCTTTTAAATGAAATACCTACAATATTAATGATAGTTATTGTATTTTTAGCCGTAGTAAAACCTACATAAAAAGTGATAGTTTATATGAAACAAATGTATCTGGAAGAATTAAAAAATAAATCCCCATCAGAAATTTTAAAATATGCTGAAGAATTAGGGGTAGAAAATTCTAACATAATGCGCAAACAAGAATTAATGTTTGCAATATTGAAAAAGCTTTCTACATCTAATGTAGAAATTATAGGTCGTGGTGTTGTTGAAGTTATGCCAGATGGATTTGGTTTTTTAAGATCTGCAGATGCTAATTATTTACCAGGACCAGATGATATTTATATATCTCCCTACCAAATAAAAGGATTTTCTTTAAAAACAGGAGATACTGTTGAGGGTCCTATACGAAGTCTTAAAGATGGTGAAAATTATTTTTCATTAGCTAATATATATAATATAAATTTTGTAAATTTTGAAAAAATACGTCATAAAATACATTTTGATAATTTAACTCCTTTATTTCCAAATGAACGATTTAAAATGGAAATAGAAAGTGAACAAAAAAATAATATGGCAGCGCGTATAATAGATATAGTTGCCCCTTTAGGTAAAGGTCAACGCGCGTTAATAGTAGCTCCGCCTAGAACTGGTAAAACAGTATTATTAAAAAATATAGCTCATTCTATTACAGCAAATCATCCTGAATGTTATCTTATTGTATTATTAATAGATGAAAGACCAGAAGAGGTTACTGATATGCAAAGATCAGTAAAAGGTGAGGTTGTTTCTTCCACTTTTGATGAACCAGCTGTTCGCCATGTTCAAGTTGCAGAAATGGTAATAGAAAAAGCTAAGCGTCTTGTAGAATTAGACCATGATGTTGTTATATTGCTTGATTCAATTACTCGCCTGGGTAGAGCTTACAATACTGTTATTCCTTCTTCGGGAAAAGTTTTAACAGGTGGTGTTGATGCAAATGCACTTCAACGGCCAAAACGTTTTTTTGGGGCCGCACGTAATATTGAAGGCGGTGGTTCTTTAACAATAATAGCAACAGCTCTTGTAGATACAGGAAGTCGTATGGATGAAGTTATTTTTGAAGAGTTTAAAGGAACAGGAAATAGTGAAATAGTTCTTGATAGAAAAATATCTGAAAAAAGAATTTTTCCAGCTATAGATATATTAAAATCTGGAACTAGAAAAGAAGATTTACTTATAAATTCAACTGATTTGAAGAAAATTTTTGTATTAAGAAGAATTTTAAATCCTATGGGTATATCAGAGAGTATAGAATTTTTAATAGATAAGTTAAAACAAACTAAAAATAATGATGAATTTTTCGATTCTATGAATAATAAAAATTAATTTATATGGATACTATTTTTGCTCTTTCTAGCGGAATTCTACCTTCAGGTGTGGCTATTATAAGGGTTAGTGGGGATGAAACTGTAAATATAGTAAAATCCTTAACATCACATAGAATCCCTAAACCAAGATTTATGCAATATAGTAAATTTATTACGCCTCATGGTGATTTTATAGACACTGGTATGGTGGTTTATTTTAAAAAACCACATAGTTTTACCGGTGAAGATTTGGCTGAATTTCATATTCATGGATCTATAGCTACGGTTTCGTTATTTTTAAAAACCTTAGAAATGTTTAAAAATTGTAGAATGGCTACAGCGGGCGAATTTTCTCAAAGATCTTTTTTAAATGGAAAAATTGATTTAATTCAAGCTGAATCTTTAGCTGATTTATTGGAAGCCGAAACTGAAGCACAAAGAAAACTTACTATAACAGGAACCTCAAAGCAACTAACTGCCTTATATACCGATTGGCGCGAAAAACTATTAATATCTATGGCTTATTTAACTTCCGTATTGGACTTTTCTGAAGATGAAGATATTAACCTTTTAGATACTGATTTAATATGGAAAGAGCTAAATGATTTAGTTAAATCAATAGAAAATCATTTGTTTTATGCACAATCAAGTGAAATAATAAAAAATGGTTTAAAGATAGTTTTAGTAGGAAAGCCTAATGCTGGTAAATCTAGTTTATTAAACAAAATTTGTAATAAGGATATAGCTATAGTTTCTGACATTCCAGGAACAACACGAGATATTTTAGAAGGTCAATTAATATTAAATGATATAAAGGTGTTTTTTTATGATACTGCAGGTATTAGAAAAACTAGTGATGCTATAGAAATATTAGGTATAGATAAAACTAAAAAATATATAGAAGAAGCTGATATAATTTTTTATATAAAAGATATTAATGATACCTCCAGTGATATATATTATTCAGATAAAAATATTTGGAAAATAAATACAAAATGTGATGTTTCACGTGAAACATCTAATAATAATTATGAATTTTTTATTTCTATATATAATGATTCTTCTATAGAAAATCTTTTAAGGGCAATTTCTAAACATTTAAATAAGTACCTTCCTAAACAAGGTGATATTTTACCAGTTAGACATAGACATATAAATTTATTAAAATCAACTATTTATGATATAAAGATAGCAATTCAAAAAGAGGAACTTCCTATAGAAATAAGAGCAGAATATATAAGAAGCGCTGCGCATTATATGGGTAAAATAATAGGTAAAGTTGATATAGAAAATATACTCGATGTAGTTTTTTCTAAATTTTGTATAGGTAAATGATAAAAAATTTTGATGTTATAATAGTAGGTGGGGGGCACGCTGGAGTTGAAGCAGCTTGTGCTGCTTCACGATTTGGTAGTTCAGTTGTTTTAATAACTAATGATAAAAATAATTTAGGGGTGATGTCATGTAATCCAGCTATAGGAGGACTTGGTAAAACCCAATTAGTAAAAGAAATAGATGCACTAGATGGTATTATGGGTATAGCAGCTGATAAATCAGCTATTCAACTGCGAATATTAAATAAGCGAAAAGGTGCTGCAGTTCAGAGCTTGAGAACACAATCTGATAGGGATTTGTATAGAAAAGCTATTATAAATATTTTAGATAAACAGCAAAATTTAATTATAATTGAAGGTGAAGTTACTGAATTATTATATAAGCAAAATAATGATATTTTTGATGTTTATGGTATAAAAATTAATAATCAGCATATAGTTGCTAAATCTGTAGTTTTATGTACGGGAACTTTTTTAAGAGGTAGAATACATATAGGTAATACCAATTATGAAGCTGGTAGGTTTGGTGAAAATTCAAACATAAAATTAGCAGATGATATCTGTAAATTTAATTTGAATATTAAAAGATTAAAGACAGGTACGCCGCCACGACTTAGTAAAAAATCTATAAATTGGGATATATTACCTAAACAGCTTGCAGATGATGAGGTAGAATATTTTTCGTTTTTAACAACAAAAAATAAGAACAAACAAATAGAATGCGCTATAACAAGAACAAATAAGCAAACGCATAAAATAATAAATGATAATTTAGATAAATCAGCTATGTATGGCGGAAATATTAAGTCGGTAGGACCAAGATATTGTCCTTCTATTGAAGATAAAATTGTTAAATTTGGTGAAAGAGATGGACACCAAATTTTTTTAGAACCTGAAGGAATAGACAGCAACGTTATTTATCCAAACGGTATATCTACTTCATTACCTTTAGACGTACAACAAAAGTTGGTAAATTCTATAGAAGGGTTGGAAAATGCTATTATATTACAACCCGGATATGCTATTGAATATGATTATATAGATCCCAGGCAATTAAACTATAATTTAGAAGTAAAAAATGTAAAAAATTTATTTTTAGCCGGTCAAATAAATGGAACAACCGGGTATGAAGAAGCTGCTTCACAAGGTTTAATTGCGGGCGTAAATGCCGCCCGGCAGGCAGCTGGCAAGTCTAGCGTAAGCTTATCGCGTACACAATCTTATATTGGAGTTATGATAGATGATTTAATTAAATATGGTGTGAGTGAGCCATATAGAATGTTTACATCTAGAGCTGAATTTAGATTATTTTTAAGAAGTGACAACGCAGACCAGCGACTAACTCCTCTAGCATCAGATTGGGGTATATTAACACAAGAGAGACAAAAAGAATTTAATAAAAAAATAAATAGATTAACTGAAGAAAGAGCTTTATTGAAAAATAAAACTATCTCTCCCAACGAGATAGTTAAGTATGGTATAAATATAAATAAAGATGGCATAAAACGCAGCGCCTACGATCTTTTATCTCATAATAATGTCAATATTAATAATTTAATTAAAATATGGGAGGATTTAAAAACTATTAATTATGTTAAATTGCTAGAAATAGAAGCAAAATATGATGTATATTTAGAACGTCAACGCCAAGAAAAAGATTTAATAGAAAAAGAACATAAATTAATAATACCAGATAATTTAAACATAGATGATATCCCTGGCTTATCTAATGAATTAAAAGCAAAAATTAAGAAAACAAAGCCAAAAACTATATATGAGGCTAAAAATATAGAAGCAATGACTCCATCTGCTATAAGTTTGCTTATATGTTATATTCAAAAAAGTAAATCACATGGAAAACGAAAGTAAAATAGAAAAACTGAAGAAAATAAAATTAGATGTTTCACGTGAAACAATAAATGATCTATTGTTTTTTGAGAGTGAGCTTTTTAAGTGGAACAAACATATAAATCTTATAGGTGACAATACAAAAAATCAAATATGGGAAAGGCACATTTTAGACTCTGTTCAGCTAAATGAATTTATAAAAAATTATAATAACATATTAGATATAGGATCGGGGGGCGGATTTCCTGGCATTATTTTAGCTATATTAAATAAACATAAAGCTGGATTTAATATAAATTTAGTAGAAAAACTTAATAAAAAATGTGTTTTTTTGCAAAATATAATAGCTAGATTAAAATTACCTGCTACTATACATAATATGCGCATTGAGGAATATAAGCGCGATATGCTAGACCCAACAGTTATTACCTCTAGGGCTTTTTCTAGTTTGGACAATATTCTAGGTTTGACAGAATGTTTCTTTAAAAATAGTAAATGCGTTGCTTTTTTACAAAAAGGTAAAAACTATCAAAAGGAAATAGTAAGTGCTGAGAAAAACTGGTGTTTTTCTATGGATATATATAATTCTACGTTGCAAGATGGATCGGTAATTTTTAAAATTAGCGATGTCAAGAAGCTTAGTTAAGAGAAATTTAATGAATAATTTACGTATAATAGCCGTTGCTAATCAAAAAGGTGGTGTTGGTAAAACAACCACTGTTATAAATTTAGCTACAGCCTTAGCGGCTATAGGTGAAAATACTTTAATTATAGATATAGATCCCCAGGGAAATGCTTCAACAAGTTTGGGTATAGATAGAGAAAATAGAAACTTCTCTTCTTATGATGTGTTAGTTGATGGAACTTCTATCATAAAAGCGGCAATTAAAACTAATGTGCCAAATTTATCTATTGTGTCTTCTACATTAGACTTATTAGGTATAGAAATGGAAATTTCCAGCTATGTAGATAGAGTTGAAAGGCTAAAAAAGGCTATAATTAATGATACTGAAGTAGAAAAAAAATATAGCTATATTTTAATCGATTGCCCACCTTCTTTAAATCTATTAACTTTAAATGCTATGGGGGTAGCTCATTCTGTTTTAGTTCCCCTTCAATGTGAGTTTTTAGCGCTTGAAGGTTTAGCACAACTACTATCAACTATGCGTGAAGTAAGAACAGGTTTAAATAAAAACTTAGAAATACAAGGGGTAGTACTTACTATGTATGATTCTAGAAATAAGCTTAGTGAACAAGTTGCACAAGAAGTAAGACAATTTATGGGAGATAAAGTGTATAAAACAGTAATTCCGCGAAATGTGAAAATTTCAGAAGCTCCTTCTTTTGGTAAGCCTGCCTTAATTTATGATTTAAAGTGTCCAGGTAGCCAAGCATATTTAGCTCTAGCTTCTGAAATAATTTCACAAGAAAGATTATTGTTGAAGAACATAGGGTGATATATGCAAAAGCAAGTAAAAAATAGATTAGGCCGCGGTTTAACAGCATTACTAGGAGAAGAATATAACGGAGTTAGTAACTTTGTAATTTCCAATAAGGAAGAAACAAATACTGATAAAATATTACATATAAATGTTAATGATATCGTAAAAAGCAATGAGAATCCGCGCTATAAATTTGATAAAAATGAAATAATCCAGTTAGCAAACTCTATAAAAGAACATGGTGTTTTACAGCCCATAATAGTAAAGCCATATGACAATAACAAATATATGATTATAGCCGGCGAGCGCAGATGGCGTGCAACAAAGGAAGTTGGAATAACAACTATACCTTCAATAATTAAAGATATTGATGAAAAAAAAGCGTTAGAACTAGCTATTATTGAAAACATCCAAAGATCAGATTTAAATACTATAGAAGAGGCGCTTGGCTATAAACAATTAATAGAAATATACGGATATTCACAAGATGAACTAGCACAAAAAGTAGGGTTTAGTAGATCTCATATCACAAATATGCTCAGGCTTTTAACATTACCTGAAGAAGTTAAACAATTATTAGAAGAAAACAAAATTACTAGTGGGCATGCACGCTGTTTAATAAATCGTTCTGATGCTAAGGAATGGGCTTTAAAAATAGTTAAAAATCAACTTTCAGTGAGAAAGTTAGAAGAAGCTTTAAAGATGATACTTTTATAAAAATGAAACCTACTATAGTTAATACTATTTTTGGTGCTATTTTATTAGGCGGATTATATTTTAAAAAACCTTTATTAGGATATGTTTTTGATGCATCTTTTCAACTAACCCCTATAGGATGGCACAAACTCACCTTTAGGTGGGGGGTGTTTTTTATATTTCTTGCCGTTCTAAATGAAGTTATATGGCGTTGTTTTAGCACCGATTTCTGGACTAATTTTAAAGTATTTATTGTGTCACCGATAACTTTAATATTTTTCGCTATGCAAATACCACTAATTTTAAGAAACCGGATTAATTTTTAATTTTTCTAAAAAATTTAATAATTCATGCTCGTCATTATAATTTATTATTAATTGACCACCCTGCTGTCTTTTTTTTATTTTAACATCCAATTTTATCAGCTTAGATAAGTTTTTTTCAAGCTCTAACCAGCCTATATTTGCCTCTTTTTTTAATGGAGTATTTTTTACCTTTAAAGCTTCTTCTAACTTTCTCACTGAAAGTTGATTTTTAACTATTTTTAAAGCCCATTCCTTAGCATCAGAACGATTTATTAAACAGCGT
>Ga0068628_1000254_pt1 | contig 16594 bp, 25 predicted proteins | sample InSIn2gowninarea_FD_77431 | JGI IMG/M metagenome (GOLD analysis project Ga0068628, IMG submission 77431) | Clean room microbial communities from NASA Spacecraft Assembly Facility at Jet Propulsion Laboratory, Pasadena, California, USA -... ... | reverse complement strand
CAAACTTTGAAAAATCAAAATGGAGAAAGGTGAGATGATTCCAAAATACTTCACCAAGTTCGCTCAGTGTCCTGATGAACTTGGAAGTGTTGGAATCACAGTTGCCGAGGATGATATGGTGAGTGTTGCTCTTCTGGGACTCCCAAAGAGTTGGCATAGTTATCAGGACTCTATCAATGGTCGGGAGAAGCTACTAGATTGGGAATAACTGTGGTCAGATTTGATGCAGGAGGAACACTAGGGATGGCTCTTCATCAAATATTGATGATGAAGAGAACTGTGCCTTAGAAATTAAGGCAAAGAAGGGGAAAGGGAAAGCTTCCCATTCTAGATCAGATTCTTATCATGGAGGTAAGAAGAAAGACATGACGAAATTTAAGTGCTTTCATTGTCATGATCTGGGCCATTTTGCTACAAATTTTCCATACAAGAATTCCAAGAAGAAGTCCTCAGGAGGAGTGGCAGTTGAGGATTTGGCCTCCCAATTCAAATTGGAATTTTCCCTCATTGCATGCATGGTGTCATGAATGATGGGAAGTGTGTGGTACTTAGATAGTGGAGGTTCATTTCACATGACTGGTGGCAAAGAGTTATTTAGTGAGCTAGAGGAGGAAGATCTCCAGATGCATATCAAGATGGGTGACAATGGGAAGTATAGTGTTACTGGATTGGGCATGATTACTTTTTAGAGGGAGCATGGAGCTCCACTCACCTTGAAGAATGTCATGTATGTGCTTGGGCTAAAGAAGAAGTTGGTATTCGTTGCCATGCTTGAGGATATAAGCTATGATGTGATCTTCTTGAAAAGAAAGGCATTCCTTCGACACATAGCCATGGGTCAGGTAAAGAAGAGAGAGATTCAGGTGAAGAATATCTATAATCTGGAGGTAGAGGAGTGTGTTACTTTGAGTACAAAAGCAAAAAGGGTGTAGATCTGAGACATTGGCGAGTTGTGGCACAGGCGATTGGGCCACTTGCATCATGGTGCTTTGAAGATATTGCAATAGATCTCTACCGGTCTTCCCAAAGGTTTGCTTGAGCAAGTTGATACATGTAAGGGGTGTACTTTAGGAAAATACACCAAGTCTTCCTTTCACGACAAAGACAATTGAGCATAGGCTATTCTAGAGCGAGTCCATTCAAATGTGTATGGACCATTCTCGACAACATCCACAACCAAACATATGTATTGTGTTATATTTGTTGATGACTATTCTCTTAAATGCTGGAAATTTTTCATGCATAAAAAAGGATCAAATTTTCACAATGTCTTATGAGTTTAAAGCATTGGTGGAGAAAGAGTCAGGAAAGAAGGTTAAATCTCTATGAATTGATAATGATAATGCGTATGTCTCAAATGAGTTTAAGAAATTATATGCAGTGGAAGGGATTAAACGGGAGTTGACAACACCCCATAACCCTCAGCAGAATGGGGTGGCCGAGAGGAAGAATAGAAGCATAGTAGGGGCAGCGAGGGCGATGTTGCATGATCAGGGCTTATAACTACACTTGTCGGCTGAGGCATGCAACACGATGGTTTATGTTCAGAACCATAGCCCACACTGGATACTTGAGATGAAGACACCAAAGGAGGCTTATTCTGGTAAGAGGCCAGATGTTGGTCACTTCATGATTTTTGGGTCATCAGTATATTGCCATGTGACCAAAGATACGTGAAATAATCTTGAGCCGACAATAGAGTTGGGGATATTTTTGGGGTACACTAATACATCTAACAACTATCAAGTGTACTTACTAACCAAAAGGATGATAATGGTTCGCAAGGATGTCAGATTCGATGAGGAGAAGGCCATGCAAGTTTCCCTAGAGAGGGAGGTTGAGCTACATGTATATGAGGAGCTTTTAGCTCCTAAGGTGCATTAGATTGATGTAGAGCAACCACATGTAGAGGATCTAGGAGTGGAGACATCCACTTAGGCAAAGTCTTCTAGAGAGGGAAGAAAGTGCACCAGAGAGGCTGATAGATTGTTGGATGATGCACAAAAGAATGTGGGAGCACCCACTTCTTAGCACAGGCAGAGCAGGTCACCTGAGAGGTACACTGGACACATCGATCTTATGGGTGAATGTGTTGTTACAGAGCCATCTTCCTTTAAGTAAGTAGTGCAACAACCAGTTTGGGTTGATGACATGGTGGAGGAGTATGACTCCATAGTTCGTAACAATGTTTGGGATGTGGTCCCGAGACCAGAGGACAAGTCAGTGGTGAGCTCCCGTTGGCTTTACAAGGTAAAGCAAGCTACATATGGTAGTGTGGAGAAGCATAAGGCTAGATTTGTGGCCCATGGCTTTTCACAAATATATGGGATTGACTATAATGAGACCTTTGCTCATGTTGCAAGGTACTCATCAATCAGATCTATATTGGCACTATTAGCACATATGGTTTGGAAGATACATCAGATGGATGTGAATAAAACCTTCCTTAATGGCATGATTGAGGAAGAGGTGTACATAGACTAGCTTGAAGGTTTTAAGACCTTTGACCATCAGTCACATGTGTGCCGACTCAAGAGAGCGTTGTATGTGCTGAAGCAAGCATCCCATGCTTGGTACACTAGGATAGATAGCTATTTCACCGAGTTGGGCTTCATGAAGAGTGAAGTGGATGTGAACCTATACCACATAGTGGTGGAAGGTAAATTGTTGATCATTTTACTTTATGTTGATGATCTCATACTAACAGGTGATGATCAGTTGATTACGTTTTGCAAGGAGGACCTTGCAAGAGAGTTTGAGATGAAGGACATGGGGCTTCATGCATTACTTTCTTGGCATGGAGGTATGACAGGGAGACAGGGAGTTATTTGTGTCTCAGGGCAAGTATGCAAATGAGATACTCAAGAGATCTTGCATGGAGAGTAGCAAACCCATGGAGACTCCTTTAGTAGGTAACTGGAGGAAGGAGGATGCTAATTCAAGGGAATTAGTGAAAACTACTATTTACAGGAAGCTTGTGGGTTCACTCATGTACTTGGTGAACAAACAACCAGATATGTACTATGCAGTTAACCAACTTAATCAAGATGGTTAGGCCTACCAAGCTATATTGGAAGGCGACAAAGCACGTGTTGAGATACCTCAGGGGCACTTCTCAGTATGGATTATGGTATGAACGAATAGAGGGAGTGAAGCTTCAAGGCTTCACCGATGCAAATTGGGTAGGGAGTCCATCTTACCATAAAAGCATATCAAGAGGGATTTTCAGTATTGGGTCAACGACAGTTTCTTGGTACAACAGGAAACAGAGATCGATTGCACTCAGTTTGGTAGAGGCAGAGTACATGGTTGCGAGTCAAGAAACATGTGAGACCATCTAGATGAGGGAGATCTTGGTTTTTTTGTTTGGTCAGTAGATGGATCCAACTGTGATTTACTACGATAATCAAAGTTGTATTAAACTCTCTAAAAATCCAACTTTTCATGATCGGTCCTGTTATCACTCAGGTTGTTCCCTTTGACTCCTAAGGGAATATGGCCGAGGTAACCATAGACCAATCTTTTAGATGCAGGTCCTAGCCTACCTGCATCCAGAGAGGGCTCTCTCTTTATGATTTAGCTTTGTTTTGGGGTGATTTTAGGCTAGTTATGGTGTGCATGAGTTTGTTTTAAGTTTGGTGGGATGGTTGATGTTTTCAGATAGAGTTGGCATGCAAAGTGTAAGAAGTTTAGACCATTGGGCATGGAGTCAATGAATATGAACTGCCGGGTGTGTTTTCTTTGGTAAAAGAGAGGAATATAGAGCAGGATAGCTAAACATGGAACAATCTTCAAAGCTGGAACTTTAAGATGAAATGGAGGTCAGGGAATGAAAGGCAATTAAGAATCTTTCATTCAGCTAACAGAGGGAAAGTGAATGAATATTATCTGGGAGTAATGAAGGATTCCTAAACAGCATTCAGAAATGAGAGAACTAGTGTAAACATGAGCAATGAAGTATTCATATTCAAGACTAATTCTGAAGAAAACATAGAAAAATCACAGAAATTGAGCACAGAGTACATAGAAGTAAAGTCTGAGATATTATTTCTTTCTGCAACTTAGATCATGATACATAGATGATATAGACACATAGAAACTGAACACAAAAGTAAGAAAGACTTATTGATCCATGAGGAAGCACGAGAATTCCATAATATCCTCTTCAGCCATTAAATACACAACCAACCAGTTCATAAGCAAGCATTCCAGCAATCTTTGTTCATAAAAGTTCTCAGGCTTACAGCACAAGTCTAGAATGACTTAATCAACCAACCAACCCTTAAAACATAGTTTGGGGAGGTATATATAAGAAAAATATGTACAAACAAGATCTTGGAGGAGATCCAAGGAAAAATATCTAAAATAACCTAACTTATATTGCGAGTAAAATGAAAAATATCTAGCTTAAGCTGCGCTGGAGGCAGCTCCTTCAAAATATGGCTTCAAGGCGTCCTTTTGGCTCTGTGCTGTCCATTCTGCAATAACTGTTCTTTAATCTCTAATCTGCTTCTTCTAGTCGGCTCTGATTCTCATTAACTATGATCTGATTTGGCTTTAATTGCTTTTAACTCTGTACTGATGCTCTTTGACTTATTGGATCCTCTTAAATGCTCCTTTGATGTGGCTTTAACTGCTCCACTGATACACTTTAACACTTCGCTGAACCAATACTCTTTAACTAGACTGATACACTTTTCATTGAATCTTTTCGCTGAATTGCCCCTGCCTTATCACTGTTTGGCAAAAAATAACTGTTATCGTGTCCTTTATTGCCTTCTGCGGGCTTAGAAGGCCTATTGGCGCTGGCCGAGCAAAATATTATCAAATAAGAAGGAGGAGGACCTCATAAAGGTGGAGGATTGCATAATGATAACTGTGATGAGGCCATAAGCTCGCTGTCCAGAGCTATTTTGCTTGGAGGCAGTCGAAAATGGCTGAAGAATGAATGCTGGTCCCTTTTCACTTGGAGTGCGCGGGCGCAGAGTGGAAATATGAAGAAATAGCCCTTTTACCCTTTAAATGGGCAAAAACCATTTTAAACGGAAAAATATGATTTTACAGGCGGGAGCGATCACTGTAGCAAATAATGAACACGGGCCATTGGATCTAGCAATGGCAGATCCAACGACGGAGAATAGATCACAATATCACGTCGGGGGGGGTGCAATGGGGTGGAGTCTTTACATATGGGCGATATGCGATGGGATACAATATAGACTGTTGGATGGGCGGGTTAATCGGACAGTGGATGGGGCGACCGCTATATCGCGTCGGCGAAGGGGAAGGGGTTTGGAGCCTGCACCTTTGCGCGATTGCGATAAGCGATAAAGGCTTGCGATATATGATATTAATATGGATTGCGATAAAAGGGAATATTTGCGGTAATGCATGACTTGCGGTAAAAGTAATGTTTTGCGGTAAAACAATGATTTGCTGGAAAACGGGGAAATGCGGTAAAACATGATATTGCGATAGCAGGAGATTGCGATATAAAGGGCTCGCGATAGCGATATCGCATCAGATGCGATAGCGATATCGCATCGGAGGAAGGGATCGGAGAACAGGAATATGGGCATATAACCATTGCGACATGCGATTTGTGAAATCGCATTGGAGGTTTGTCGTCGAGGAACCAACATAAGGGGTGCCAAGACTGTGACTGCTACCTCCAACTGCGATATTGCGTCGGAGGGGATCCAATCGGATCGGGGGAATGCAAATGAAATCGGAGGAGGGTTCTTTTGATTGGAGAAGGGTTTTAATGCCTTGGAAGGAGTTTTTATGATTGGAGAAGGGAAAAATGAGATCGGAGGAAGGTTAAATGCATTGGAAGGGGTCCAATTGCATTGGAAGAGGGTCAATGTGATCGGAGGATGGTTTTTAATGCATCGGAAGGGGGCCAAATGCATGGGAAGAGGGTTTTCATGCATTGGAAGGAGTCCAAATGCATAGGAAGAGGGTTCTTACTAAGTTTCAAATAAACTTAGTAATTCCAAAAGCAATATTAATGGTTATGTTTCAACCAAAGGAGGGGATATGTATATAAAGGGGATTTTTATCATATTTTAGTATGGGGAGGGAAAATAAGGAGGGATTTATATAATAAAGATAAATTAATATGAATTTGTGAAGAAAGTGCTAAGTATGAGAAACTTAGGCTTTTAAAGGGAAAAAATGAGTTTAATGGAGTAATCTAGGAGTATTGAGCAGATCTCAATATCCTTGGGGAAATTAGTGAATGATTTGGGGAAAAAGGATGAAAGGGAAGTTAGTCATGCCTCACTTGAGCTGCTCCAAGGGAATATGCCTTGCACTTGTGATATGAAGTCAATTCAACACTTTGAAACACAAAATTGATCACAAATCTTCATTCTGCAACCTCAAAATTGCCTACCCAGCCTACTTTGCCTAACATTTTCTCTTCTTTTTGGATGGGTGCACTTAGACTAGCAAACCCAGCTTTTCTTCTTTTCTTTTGGCTATCTCCTATCTAAATCTATCCTTATATCTTCCAGGGGCTCAGATTAGGCTGTTGAGCACCCTTGATTCTCTACCTATCTAATGATCTACCAAGATTAAATAGTTTGGATAGATTTTTATTTTCTATCTCTAAAACAGGAAATTTAAACCTAGAGAGGCCAAGATTAAGCTGTTTGGCCCTCCCTTAACTGTAACAAAAGTAGTGATTGCTTGGAAATATGGAACCTTTGCAGCATGGAAAGGATGAACATATTTGGCACTTCCACAGTCAATCATGAAAAATGACACCTATTGGTATAGGAGGCTAACAAGTCCAAGCATATTGATCTTCGATATCATCATCTCAGAGATTGTGTATTTAGGATGATTATGTTGTTAGAGTACATTCCCATAGGGAAGCAAGATGCTAACATTTTGGCAAAGGCATTGGCAAGACGTGAATTTGAGTTTCATAGAGACAAGACCAAGGTAGTTGATAATCCCTTTCTTGTTGAGAGGGAATGTTGAGAAATGGCAACAAGAAATTCTAGTTTAATTTTTCCTTGAATTAAATTGAGAATTAAAATAGAATTCTATTCTCATAACAACTTGTAAATAGTTAATTAAGTTTAATTAACTTAATTAGCTTAGGAATTTCGAGTTGGAAGTCTTTCTATAGCCATGTATATGTTCTCCCTAAGTTTTAGGGGTCCAATATGCGTTTAAATTGAGTTGGAAATTAGATCACTCAGTTTACTGAGTTAATTTTAATTAAATTAGTTCTAAATTGTTTTTGGAACTAATGGAGGACTAACAGTCAATTGGTGCACTAATACATCCACTAGTGCTACTCCAGTTAGCTGAAGATTCCCTCATGAGAAACTCATGCATGTCAGTTCATAGAAATATCCAGTTGAGACTAGAGTGTAGGGACAATGTACTATCAATGGTATTATTTACTAGAGTATAAATATCATGCATACATCAAAGGTTGATCCTATGTTTGGACTGTGCAGTTTTAGAAGCATGAATTCCCTTTAAATATGGGCTATTCACCCTAGGAATTACTCAAGGAAATAGGGGCTTGGAGAGGTGCATAATTGGCTAATTGTTGGCCAAGAGCTAGCTTGTGAGCTAAGAGAGTTGAGCATACTTATGCAGAATTGTTCTAGTGAGAACAAGCTTTGTACCTTCACTCATATTTTTTATATATGCAATACAGATAGTGAGGTTTTGAGCAGTGGCTTTCCCCAGATAAATCATGTGTTATGTGCCATTGATTTATCTTCTTCTTGTTCATATTGTTTTCATCGATCTATTGGCTTTTGCTAGTTGAAAATAGAAGTAGATTCTTGTCATGTGCTTTAGTAAATTGCATGAGCTTGTGAATCAACAGGATTTTATACAAACAAGAGAAAAATCATGAAGCAAATGTGATAGGTGATGTGTTGTAATATGATTTGATTATTTAATTAGAGAATATTATTTATGTCTGGGTGGTAGATTCAGGGGCTTCATTCCATGCCACATTCATAGGAAATTTTTTCATGACTATATTCAAAGATATTTTGGACAAGTTCGCTTGGGTGATGATAAAGCCTATAAAATCATTAGAATGGGTAAGATTTTTATAAAGAAACAAAATGAAAACCAATGGATATTGAAGGAGGTAAGGCATTCTATAGATCTAAAGAAAACCCTATTTTAAACCCCAGAAGTTAGGTGGTGAAGGTTGTGTAACTACATTCACAGACAAAATCTGGAAGGTCACTAAAGGGGCCCTGGTAATAACAAAAGGATAAAAGGTTGGTACGTTGTATTTTTGCAATGGTATTTCTAATCATGTTAATGCTTTAACCTCCATAGGAGAAAATACGACATTGTGGCATCATAGGCTTAGGTACATGAGTGAGAAAGGGATACATATTCTTCACTCAAGAAATTTGTTGTCAAGTTTGAAGCATGTTGATTTTGATTTATGTGAACATTGTGTTTATGGAAAATAAAAGAGAGTCAGATTTATAAAAGTTGGGAAAGAAAATAAGAGGAAAAAATTAGAGTTTGTGCATACAAATGTATGGGTACCTGCTCAGGTAGCATCTTTAGGTGGCTCTCGCTATTGTGTTACTTTTATTGATGATGCAACTAGGAAAAATTGGGTTTATTGTATTCAAAATAAATTTGATGTATTTGATACTTTCAAGAAATGGAAAGATTTGGTTGAGAATGAGATAGGAAAGAAGTTGAAGTCTCTCAGATGAGAAAATGGAGGTGAATATTGCAACAAAGAGTTTGATAACTACTATTTAGAGCATGGAATTCGTAGAGAGAAGATAGTTCTAGGAACATGACAAGAAAACGGTTTGTCAAAAGGGATGAACATGAAAATCATGGGGTGTGCAAGGTGTATTCCAGAGGGCCTTCAAGTTCCTTAGATGGTGGTATTCTAGAGGAAGCATGGAGAGGTAAGAAGGTAAACTAATCACTTTTACAAACTTTTGGTTGTGAAACCTTTGTCCACATCAATAAAGAAAATAAAACAAAGCTTGAGGCAAAATCAAAGAAAAGTACCTTTATTGGATATGGTGTTAATGATTTTGGTTATCGCTTATATGATTATGAAAACCACAAAATCATTAGGAGAAGAGATGTCATATTCAATGAAAAGGTCTTGTATAATGATCAGATGCAGGGAAAGAAATAGGAAAAGGAAAACAAACAATACACAGTGCTTGATGAGATCACAGAAAAAGTAAAGATGTCTGAAAATCATAATGATCAACAACCACAACAACAATAGGCACCTCAAACACCTGGAAGTGGTGTTAGAAGATCTACCAAGATAACTAGATCCCCTGAACGATACTCTCCTTCATTATATTATGTATTGTTGATTGATTTTGGTGAACCATAAAGATATGAAGAAACAATGCAGATAGAAACTTGGAAGAGGTGGGAGCAATTTATGGAAGAAGAGATGGACTCCTTGATGCATAACCAGACTTGCGACTTAGTCAAGTTTCCTGTAGGTAATTATTTTTGTAGAATAAATGGGTTTACATGTTGAAGGAAGAAGATGGATGTAAATAGAGGTATAATTCTAGAGTTTTGGCGAAGGGGTTTGCATAAAATAAAGGTATAGACTATGATGAAATTTGTTCTCCTGTTGTTAAAATGACTTCAATCAAAACTATTTTAAGTCATGTGGCAGAAGAAGATTTGCATCTTGAGAAATTAGATGTAAAAACAACCTTTCTCCATGGGGATTTGGAGGAAGAAATATATATGCAACAACCACAAGGGTATGAGGTTAAAGGGAAGGATAAATTAGTGTGCAAATTGAAGAAAAGCTTATATGGCTTAAAATAGGCTCCCAAGTAGTAATATTTAAAATCTGATAGGTTTATGTTTGAACAAGGTTATACTAGATGTCACTCTGATCATTGTGTTTATCTTAAATGGAAAAATGATGAACTATAATATATTGCTATTGTATGTATATGACATTCTTGTTTGTAGGGTCTAACATGAAGGAAAGCAATGTGCTCAAAGGAAAATTGGCAAATTCATTTGCAATGACACATTCAGGTGTTGCAAAACAAATCTTAGTATGAGAATAACTAGATATAGGGAAAATTGCATATTAAAGTTGACTCAGAGTAAGCACATAGAAAAGGTATTGGAAAGATTTAATATATGAATAATGAAAAACTAGTTAGTACATCTTTGGCTAGCCATTTCAAACTAAGTAAGGAGATGTGTCTCACGAGCCAGGAAGAGATGGATTATATATGTAAAGTTCCATATGCATTAACAATTGGAAGCTTAATGTATGTAACGGTCTTTACAAGGCCTGATATTTCACATGCAATGGGAGTTGTAAGAAGGTATAGGAACAATCCAGGAAAAGAGAATTGAATGGCAGTGAAGTCGATTCTTAGGTATTTGAGAGGTACCACAAATCAAGCATTATGTTTTGGAGGTTTAAAAATTGTTCTATAGGGATATGTTCATGCAAATATGGAAGGTGGTAGAGATAACAGGAGGAGCACCACTGGGTATGTGTTTAATGTAGGTGGAACAACTGTCAGTTGGGTTTCAAAATTGCAAAACATTGTTGCACTTTCAACAATAGAAGTAGAGTATGTTGCTACTACATAGGCTAGTAAAGAAATGATTTGGTTGCAAAGGTTTATGGATGAATTGTGTAAGAAGAAAGAGATGGGAAGGTGATATAGTGACATCCAGAGTGCCATACATCTTGCAAAGAACTCAACATTCCACTCAAAGACTAAACATATACAAATCAAGGACCATTTCATGTGGCCAGTTTTGGAAGATGGACAATTGAAGTTGGAAAAGATACACACTAGCTAGAATCCTGCAGATATGTTAACAAAAGTTGTAACTAGAGAGAAATTGAGATTCTCCTCAATTTCTATTGGTCTTTAAGTAATAGGATGAAGACGAGAAACAACCAGGTCCAAAGTGGAAGCATTTTCCAACAAGTGAAGTAGGGGTGGAGTTGCTAGAATCAGTGTCCAAGTGGGAGATTGTTGGGTGTGGAGCCTAATTATCTTCCTGATTTAGAGGTCTTATTTCAACCGGGTGTATATCCTAGAAAAATTGTACACCCCTCCATGCAGGGGGTGTAGGGGCAATTCCCCTGAAGCTAAAAATAGATGAAAAAGTTCCTTGTAAATTATTGTAATTTCATAGTCAATCTGGGTCATTCATTAGGCGGTTGATTTGATGGTAGAAGTTATGTTAATTTAGGGTTTTTTCCCCTAGAAGGCAACCCTAGATTTATATGAGGAAATTATTTTATAGCTATGTATTAAATCCTGAGCGAGAAAGAGAGAGGAGATTGTGTGAGAGCGAAGAGGAAATTACGACAAATTTGTTGTAGGTTGTATCTCTTCATTTTGTTGGATAATATAAAAGGAAGGTGTGATTGTTTCTCCATGGACGTAGCCCAAATTGGGTGAACCACACACACACACACACACACACACACATATATATGTCTCTCTTTTTTATGTATTTATGTGTTTGTTTTTATTGTATGTGTTTCATTACTCTGTTAATTATTTTATAATGTTTACAATATCTACATGAGTGAAAAATGACTAGGAAAATATGTGCAATATCTACATAAGTTTTAAATGACCATGGTCATTACATGAACCTGAACACCTTGGATGAAACTGTATGAACCTCATTTAAACCATCTAAGCTATGTGATCATATGCCTTGAACAAGGGTGCAAGTGGAGGAAATTTGGGGCCTTCGATGATTGTAGTGCATTTTCCACCATTGGATGATCCTGAAGGTTCTACCCAAGGGATTTCAAAAGGAAGAATGTAGAGAACTCATGGGATTCAATACCTAGGGTGACGTGGCAAGGTGGCCCATATATGGTGGAATACGTGAAGGAGATATGGAACATTTATTTGGGCAAAGCATTATTTATATTGGATCATCCTAGAGGATTTGTACCCTGGTGTTTGGATTTGGTGACATCACCCCAAATCTCCACAAAGATTTTAAATGAAGGGCAAACTAGATTCTCAAAATTTAATCTTCGAGATGAGGTGGCTATGAGAGGGGCCCACATCGCGTACTACACCCATGATATATGTGTATTTCATAATGGGACGTGCTAAGAAAGGTTTAACAAGTATGAGTGGGTTAGCAGCTGCCATGTGGCCATGACTTTGACAATGATGTGGGAGCCACGTGGGGACCACACAAGAGCCACATGGAAGGTAGATGACATGACACCAGTTAATTGGCCAAGAATTTAATCATCCATATCATTTAATATGAGAGATAGAATCATTGTAAAGGTATTGATGAGACAGACACAATGGGATTATCCTCTTTAAGTTTTAAGGAAGTCATAAAAAGGTCAGAAAATTTCGACCCCATTTCCATAATTGGACCTTGGATATTAGGTCAGAATATTAGCTTCCTCCTTCTAACCTTAGTTAGGGCTAGGGATAGTAGGGCGTGTGGTTACAGGAAAGAATCAAGGAAAAGCACAAAGAAGACAAAGGTAAAACACTAGATCTAGGGAAGGGTAAGGAACCTATATCTACTCATTTTATTTTCCCATTGTGATATTAAAATAACTAAAGGTCTATCTCATACTTCATTCGCTTCTTGGAAAGATGCAGGATTGCTTGATATAGGTGTAACCTACCATATCACCTTCTGAAAAGACTTCTTATAATACCTAAGTGACAATGTACATGGAGCAGTTTACTTTACAGATAAGTCAAGTCTCAAGCCATATGGATTTGGCACCATTAGGATTAAATTGCTTGGACTTCCTGAATTTCTTCTACATGATGTACTTTGCCTTCTAGAAATGTAGATAAGCCTATTTTATATTGTTCAAATTTATCAGCTAGGAAACTTCATCCATATGTTTGCTGGAAAAGTATAGATAAGGGAAGCATCAAACAACATAATTGTCATGATTAGAATAGAAGAAGAAATATTGTTGAAGCTATAAGGAATATCTGCTCGTGCATAAAACTCTGCATATAATTCTCAATATAGTGAAGGTACATAGCCATCTAGTCTTCTTCAGAAAGCAATATTTGGACATATCATGTCACATCTTAATTATGACAATCTTTGTTTGTTGAAATTAAATGGTGTTTCTGGTTTGCTAACTATTCCAAGGAAATTGAAGCATTGTGTTGTTGCTGCTACAACAACCTCCAAATTTTTCCTACGTTCAAATTTTTGAGCCTACTTATGATCATGTGATCCTTCGTTTCAAGGCATTAATGTCGCATTCAATTATGTTGTCTAAGTGTTGAAGTCCTCCTTTAGGAATTTTAAGTGTCGAGCTACTTGTTTTCACATGCCCAACTCTTGATGTTTTCACAACCACACTTCATCCAAGCTGGAAATCATAGTTAGTGGTTGCACAATCCCTAGAGACATTGACTGCATAATCCTTGCCAATAGTATTTGCATAGTTGCCAATCATAGTTACTATACAATCCTTACTCATAGTGACCGCACATTTCTTGCCCTCGATGATTGCACAGTATTGATAGTGATTTCACAGTTCCTACTGATAGCGATTGGACAGTCCTTACTCATAGTTCCTGCACAAATACCAATGATAATGTAAGGGAAGTCTCTATAAATAGCGTTTTTGAATTCCTTGTTGATAGTGAGAGCATACTTCTTCAAGTTAGTACTATCACACCTCTTGGTGGCATTTAATTCACCATTGGCTCCTAGTTTCTGACATGAACTAAGCACCCTAGCAAACCTAACCCTGACTACATGTATTCTCTCCCTATGTAAAGACTCCAGTCTAGAGCTCATTTTCACATTCATATTTCACTTTTGAGCTCTGCGCACCACTGGAGTACAAGGAGGATTCTCTCACTCGTAGTTGTAAATGCCTCTGAGTGAGTTTCTCAACTATTTCTTTTGCTTTCTTTTTATCTTGCATATGTATTTCTTGCTTGCTCTATCTTTTGTAAGTGTCTCTTTCACTTGATTGTGTCACTGTAAAGCTTGCATGCATCACTTTCACTTGTTTTAACACATCCTAAATGCACCTTGACACACCTTTTAGAGGCAACTCCAACACACTCTCTTGCACTAGTTGATGCTATTTATACTAAGAACATGTGCTGAAAACTTTCCCATGGCATAATGCACCTTTTGATTTTAGTCGACACTTGTGTTGTAAAGGTATATCCTAAGTGTTGCACTTGTTAAGTGTCACTTTTTTATTTTCATTGTATACATGTTGGTTTTGGGTACTGTGTATCTTCTTATCATGTTATTGGTTGTATGTGTGTGTGATCATGTACAAGACTTGTTGTATTCTCTTACTCTACTCTCTTATCTCACTGATCCCACACTTAGTTAATTTTGGAGTTCTCTTTGTCCTCCCAACTTGCGGAATAAATGACCAACCCTCAACCTCCAACTGCTACACCTGCGCATTCCTAAGCTATAATGATGAAGTCCTTATCTCTTGGAACTTCACACTACACAATCTTAGAGGAAAACCTCTTCTAATGAGCATTGAGAAATCTTAGAGCTTAGTCACTTAGCCTTGCTAGTACAATTTCCTAATGCACAATTCTAATCAACCTTTCCTTGCATTGTGCACAGTGCACTTCTAGTGGATAGTGGTGTCATTTATTGATACCTGCAGAATCCAATTGTGAAATTCCTAGAGCCTCCTCCTCAGTTACTATGTATTGCGTAGTCACAATGCCTATGCTTACCTCCCTTGTCTCCTAAACTTGCCCACTACTCAATGTTTTGACTAGCCTTGCCTTCACTGTGCACTTTCAATGAGTAGTGAGGTCACCATTTAATACTTGTAGTACTCAACAATGCAACACCTAAACCCTTCCCCTCAAGCACTGTGCACTATGCATTCTTAGTGAGCAATCCTGCCTTCTCTACCTCCTAGGCTTGTGTAATCCCCATGAGCATGTCTCTTCCTCCATTTCCATTGCACACTATGCACTCCTAGTGCCCAATCCTCCACTCCTTACCTCTTGACCATATGCATTGTACCCAAGAAGGCCTCTTCCTTCACCCTTGTGCATTATCCCATCACATTCAACATTTGCACAAGATAGAATAGGTGATTTTGGGACTAATTTTATCTTTTCCTGAGTGAACTTCATTTACAGGTGTTATCATCCTATCATGGCAAGATGATGATCAAGGAGGTAAAAAAGAAGAGGTTACAAGAAGGACACTTAGATGAGACACAAATATGCTATCATGTAGGAGTAAAGGAATCTTGGACCATGGTAGAGAGTAGAAACTCATGTTGCCTTGGAAGGTTCCAATACTTATCCAGACCCTTTGGAGGGTGAAGATGAAGTACAAGTCAAATATATCATGAAGAACTAAAGACATAGCAACAAATAGAGGAACTTGGATATGATATATTACAATGAAGATTTATGTCATAGTCGCCATATTATAGCTTCTCAAAGTGTCATCACACAAGTCTTATGGTGTTCATGTATTTTGCCACAATTTGTGGAATGTAATTTTGTATTTCTAAAAAATGAGAAAATGTAAAATGTGTGGAAGCCCAAGGGTCACACATGGAACATGAAGAGTCACTAGGAGTTCCAAGTGTTATTTAAGAGCTTAAAGGTCAAGTAGAATCTCAAAAGTCGTATGGGAACTCAAGAGCCATGAGCGAAGTCAAGAGTCACATGGTAGGTGAAACGTTGCCTCATTTGTTATAAATAAACACTAAAACCTCGAACAAATTTTTTTCATGAGAAAATCGTACACTCATCTGTATGCACTAGAAGATACTCAGAATTAGTGATCAATACACATAGAGGCTACATTTTTAGCTGGAAGCATCACAAAGCCCAAAAAATCAAAAACTTTCTTAAGATTTAGTTGAAAAATTGACCCATGTGAGTGCACTACTACTGGAAATTAAAAATTGCACGACTTTTTCTTCGATAGCCACGTGGTTTTGGAAATCGTAGTCAACACCTTAGGTCATGAATTTACTTAAGAAACACTCCAACTCTTGACATGATGGGATGGAAATTCGAGCCTTGAGCCTTAATAAGCCTTAAAGGAACTAATATGGTAGCGCTTATCTCATTTATGAGGCAAACAACCACATTGATAAGCCAAAGAAGGGAAGGAGTGTCCAAAAATTCTATAGATACAAGTTCATGGATAGCCAAAAACAAGAAGTAGTGCATTGTTATGCTGCTAAAATTTCTCCCAAGCAGTCTAGCATTCCATTGTGAGGAGAATTCCATCATTGTAAAGATTTTTCTATATTCTTTTGAGAGAGAAAGAGCTTGCAAAAGAGATTGAGAAAGGGAAATCCTTGTTGAGAGTTTTTGAGCACCATTGCTCAAACAATTCTCTTCAAGTGTCTTTGATACTTCTATTATAACTCTTCCACCAACAACAATCAATAAAGGTGATCCTTTTCCTATACCTTTGTTGATTTGTTTTGCTTCATCAAGCTTATTTGTGTCTTGTTTAGCATAGTTTTAATTTAGTTTTTATTCATGCATTATTTCCACTACGTTTAATGTTTTGTTGGTTCTTCTTTAAGCACTAAAATCATCCAATTGTTTGT
>Ga0068628_1000253_pt1 | contig 16614 bp, 14 predicted proteins | sample InSIn2gowninarea_FD_77431 | JGI IMG/M metagenome (GOLD analysis project Ga0068628, IMG submission 77431) | Clean room microbial communities from NASA Spacecraft Assembly Facility at Jet Propulsion Laboratory, Pasadena, California, USA -... ... | reverse complement strand
TTCTGAATTTGCAGCTTTTATTTGAATTTCGTTTTGTATTTTTTGAGATGAATGTCTAAAAGAGGTAGGGGTCTGAAGCCCACTAAGGGCCAAGGAAATACTGTTTAATCTGAAATAAAATCTCATATTGGGCCTTCTTTTGCAGGAAAAAAGTCCAAACAAACCCAGACTCATCATGCAGGAACAATCTACTTGGGCTCTAGCAACAGTGGTCCAAGTGTGACACAACCCACAAAGGGGAAGAAGGGGACTATTAGAACTTGTTATCACTATAAAATTTCCCTTGAGTTGTTATCCTGTGTCAAAAAAATTATTAGAGGTAACCATAAACCTACTTTTGAGATCAGGATCTAGCCTTCCTAATGCTCAGAGAGGGCTCTCTCTTTATGATTTAACTTTGTTGAGTTAATTGATTTTAGGCTAGTTATTTATGCTTTGATTGGGTTTTGATTTTGATTTAGTGGTGGAATCACTGACTTAGATGGATAGAGGGATGTCCTTTACCATTTTGCTATGGGGTCAAGTGTCAAGAAAACATGACTGAATCAAGTTCTAAATATTAGTGTTTACAGGGCAAGGTAGCTAAGTAAATTCAGATCTTTTAGGCTGGATGGTGAAGTCATTTTGAATCGGGGTCAAGGAGAAGTTAAGGATTCCTCAAACTGGATAATGAGGGAAATGATAGAGGTCAAATGAAACTAGGGAGCAATGAAGGATTCCTTATTTAGGATATCAGAAGAAAACAATAAAATGAATAACTGTTCAAGACAAAGTGTACTTAAACAAATTCTGTAATAATATTGCAGTTATTTCATTCAATTTAGATAACATGAAAGTATGTGAAACACTTAAGAAGATAACAATTTTACAAACAAAAAATACTTCATTGAAGTGGCCCAACACATGAATCCTGTAATGCAATGCCTTTATTACTTAGTCCAGTCTGTTGACTTGAAAAAATGGTACAATGAACCCTTACATTTCAGAACATTACAACTATAGAAACCTTAAGCAATCCACCCTCTATACTTTGAATTATGAAGTATTTATACAAAAACTTATTACAAAATATCCCAAACTATTTTGGGAATTATTCAAGGAAAAAGAAACATCTTCATGAAAGAAGATAGAGACAGATATGTAATTGCGGTAAGTTGTCCCTGCTTATTTGTCTTTGCTGTCAAATCTTTTGCTGCTTTTTCTCCTTTGATGTTGTTTTATGTTGGCTGTCTTTTTACTTTGCCTTTTGACTGATACTCTTTCATCTGATACTCTTTGACTTAATTGATGTGTTGAAAAGAATTGCAATTGCAAGCTAGATTCTCAGATAAATTACACATGAAAAGGAATGCTTTAATTAACTGAAATTTGCAATGAAAGTAAACTTCATAAAGCAAAAAAAAATTGGAATAATCAAAGCAGTAGTCAAAGTAATTTGCATGCATCAAACTAACTTTCGGCAATTCACTTATAACGTTTTTGTTCCTTTTTAGTAAGTCATAAAATGCAAGTGTAAAGTATGGTGTTTGTGATAAAATCCTTCCTTAATTCACATAAACATTGTTATATCCTTTAGAAGTATAACTTTTAACATTAAGAATGATTACTTGAATTAACAATGCTTTTTCTTGCAGGAAAAAAATGAAATTAAAAGCAGGAAAGGGAATGTAACACTTGTTGTGAAGTAAATGAATAAACCAGAGTGCAAGAAACTACATGCACTATTATAGGAAGAATCTTCCTGCACAACCCAAGCGGAAGCAAATAAGACAAAAATTGCAGGAAGGAAATTGCAAGAAAGTAATTGCAGGAAAGAAATTGCAAGAAAGAAATAAACTTAATTAAACTTCCAAACTATGGATCTATTCACGCTTGACTTTGAAATGAATTTAACTCAGAACTTCTGAAATAAACATAAGAACAATCCAAGCCACGCAACTGCAAAGGAATAAATGTTCACACAAACATTTTAAATTTCGAAAGCACAAGGGTAAATGAGTTGGGTTGGTTGGGCCCTAGCCAACCAACTCGTTTCTTGTTTAGGAAACAAAATGGTTCAGCACTTAATCACGCATGAAATAAAAATTAGACATAGGGTGAAGAAAACATGGCGTGTTCCTTGTATTAACTTGATTAGCAAATATACATGATAATGTGAGTCCAGCCCAGAACCAAGGGCGATACAAAATTACAAAGTAAATGAAATTACAAACTCAGAGATCACTAGCTTGGCTCTACCTATGGTCTACATTATATACAGTCTCTCGGCCTTAGCCATATTTTGCTAATTACAGTGATTTCCTATTCAAGCCTTTCGGTTGAACAGACTAACAAACAACATTGTAAAACTAGCTAATGGTTATAATAAATCACGAGCTTTGTTGGTCATAGACCATATTCTTAGCAAGTATCCCTGACTATATGCTCCCACTATGCAACCTTAGATAGTCTGCAACCAAACTACGAGTCGTGGATCAAAAACACCCACGTGGAAGGATTCGAACTATCATGGAGCAACATCATTGGTGATGCAAGAATATGCCTGCACTGATCATGATAAATAATTATTAACATAGTTCTTCAATTACTTTTAGGAAAGTTAAACATAAGTTACAAGAGATACCAAAAGGTACGAAATCTATGTAAAGTAATTAATAAAGAACTTAATAAATATTAATTATGAAATACAAAGTATATGTAGGAATAGATGATTATCTTGGACTAGTGTAGGAATGAGAGGGTTAAATAGAGATAAAACAGAGGTTAAGGCTTATGGGAATATGGTAAAAATAGATCAATTTGGGACACCAACATGCATCAACTTTGGTGCAAGATAGACCTCTAAGGTGTACTAAGCTTGGTTAAGGGCTCTCACACCATTCATTCACCTCATTATACCTTCACCCATCTTCCTCTTCCTTCAAGACCCCATTTCTATCATCAAAATATCCCTGATCCTCCTCCTGTAGCAAAATAGGGCCTCCTGTAGCAATATAGGGCCTCTTGTAGCAGCCTCCTATAACAACCATGTAGCTTTGATTTTTTCAACCAATTTTGCTCCAAACGTGGACTCTAGCCTAGTTAAATTGAAGAATATCCCCCACACTATGATTTGATGATTAGGGAAGACCTTAGGACCATTCCAACCTCATCCTTCCATCATTGCAAGCATCAAATAGACAAACAGAGTTAGATTTAGCATTTTTTTCTTCATAGCCATGTTAAAGATGTGATTTATGAATTTTAGCAAATGTGAGTAGATAAATGATGCATGAAAGATAGGTTATTGATCTGAGTCAACTGCACAAGTAGAGTAGAATGAATTATTTCTACAAATAGATTAGTTTGTTTCCTTATGAAATTTCAATTAGCATTTACATTTGATGATTGGAATTTTCACCTTGATAATAGAATCATGTTCATTTATGCTTTCATAAGAGGTTTTCAGTACAATTAGTTGGAGGAATGGTCTCTGAATACCCTGATCTAATTTCATGAATATGAGTGACATGAGTAGAACCTAACCTATTGTGCATATAGAATTGTCACCTCTAAGTTTGTATGAACCTCAGGTTGATAATTAAAGTTGATAATCCCTTGGGATCTGTAACATCCTTAGTGCAATACTAGGGCTCATTAGTAGGCTTGGAAATATTTTGTTCGAGGTCCAAGGAGATAGTATGTCACTTAGTTTTAACTGAGGATTCCTACCTTACTCACAAAACAACATTCAACACTTTCTCTTTAGAGAGACATAAAAATACTATAGTTGCAAAGAATGACTTAGACCAAACTTAAGAATGAAAAATAAATAAAGAGAAGACACCCTAGAGAGGATGTAGGTAATTGGGGCAAGTAAATCCCTTGGTTGGTGAGACAAACTTCTGCCATATTGATTGAGTCAGAAGGCTAGACAACTAGGAAGGGTTTGATCCTTGTCATTTCCCATCATTAGACAAATATGATGCTCTTGCATACATAAAAGACAAAACTATAAAGCATAAGTCAATTGTAAAATCAATAGGCTAAATCATAACATAAGAAAACTAACAATAACTAGTGTTCAAGGTGAGGAAATAGCCTAATCATAGTCTCTATTCTCAGAGACATAGAAGTCAATTTGCAGACTCATAAAAAACAAATTAAAAGGTTCCTTATTGAAAACATTAAATATACCTATATCATCAAATATGGTTAGTGTAAAACCCGGTATACACACACACATTGTACTAATCAATACTTGTTTATAACCAAAAACTTTCATTTACCATTAGATCTAATATACATAGTGATGCAAGTAATTGAATATTAACATGCATGTGAAATGGCTAATCTATATATTGAATGGTTCTCACATAGAGGAGAAGCAATCTTGAGGTTGTAAACTCAATGCCTAAATCCTATCAATCATGCATGCCTATATTCAAATGATAAAAACTATAAGACAATAAACCTGCAAGTGAACACAATTAGTTTTCAAACAATATTCATGGATAAATCACATCAACACACATAGCTTAAAAGTATGGCCTGCATAATATAATACAAATAGAGGCCAACATGCTATATTGATGGTTCCTTTCCAACTAGCAACATCACCTACTAAATATCTAACCCACATACAAACTTTCAATGAATAATCATACTCGTGATGAAACTATAACTCTTTTTCCTTAACAATCTAAAGTATTACATTGAAATGCAGAGCATAACCAACCCTAAAAAATCTAATCACAGTTCTAATAATTATCCCTCATCCCTTGTCTAATATGATAGATTTTATATATTTACATCTCACAAAAATGCATGCGAGACAAATCTCCTATTATACACCACATCATAATGGTTTTAACAATGTAACATGGTCAAAATCAATGCAACTCATTTCTCTAGTAATTTCTTGACCAAAATAAGGTAGGAAATGATTTATAATATACCCTCATGAAATTTTTATGCATGAGAATATCAACATCTCGTCCCATCACCGTATTTCTTTGTTTAAGCTCTAGCCAGGAAAATTTCTCTTGGAAGAACCACTTGTAGCTCTCAAATCACAAACTTCCTAGGGAATCTACTTTCATGTCACTCAATTGAGGATGTTCTTCACAAAACCCATGTAACAAAATCTCCAATTTTGTCTGCATTTATTTGGAAATTGCATTTGAAGTTTGTTACTCCTTTCTATCTAACACACTTTGACTCAGACATTGATCATGAGTTGGAGGCATGTGGAATTAACTTTGGTACAATCTAGATAACGCGAAAATAAGTAATCAACTACGGGAACAAAACCCATGTCTAGAAATTCCACTTAGAGCTACATAGATATGCCAACCATGGAGGTTGGCTACAATACTGCATAAGAGTTGCAGGAACAAAGATATCCTAAAATCGTCATTAGAAAGAATAAACTCTCAATTCTCTTAATTTACTGAAAACAACATAAATGGCATTTAAATGAGAAACAGAGTTACCTTATAGCTACAAATACCATTTCTAATTAAAATGATCAAATAATTTATCAAAAGGCTAAAGGGAAATGTAGGTGGAAATAGATTATGAAACAGTGAAAATAATGTCAAATTGGAGGCCTGACATCTCCCTCTAGCCTAATATTTTGCGTGTCGTCATGCAAGAAAGTGGATTGTTGATATCATACCTCACATGTTCAAATAATGAGGACCTTAATAATCTCCACGTGATTTTCAACTCCACTCTCACCAAGAAGCAACTCAACAAGGACACACCCTGTGGATCTTATATATCAATGGGAATTGCATACTCTATTTCTAAAACATGAGTTTTGATAATAGTGATAACATATGTATGATACCATTGACCAAAACTTTTTCACTGCCACATTACCACGACTTAAGCTAATGAGTATGAGGATTGACCAAAATATTGTGTGGTTTTATGTAGTTCTTACACAATCCAACACTGCCATGAATATAGGTTATGGCCCTACAGATATGATAAGTATATAATTTTACATCAAGAAGAGACGTCCATTGTTTCATCCATTGTATTGTTTTTCCATATGGTAAATTATCATTGGTAGATACTCTAACACTAGATTGAAACAAAACCCATCTTTATTAGTGATTGGAAAGAAAAAATGCTTTGGATAGAAAATATTTAGATGATCCAAAAGGAGCATTGTTTGTAGTTCATGGTTCTATACCATTTGTCCTCCAATGCTCTTTTTTATTTCTACTCTCTCTCCCTGTCTCTAAGAATTTAGCCCAAAAGAAAATTCCAAAAATACCTAGAAGGTCACATAATAGATACATTTTCTTAACCTTTCCATTTGTCAAAATCAAGTTGAAGCTCTAGCTCCACATAATGATGCAAAGATGAAGAAATCCATTGAGGTTGTAATCAAGCTTTGTTGTAGGACATTAACAAGTATGGTTGTGCTTCCAGAGTTGGGAAACATTGCAAATCCTAGTGTGTCATCTTTGAAATCTAATATATAGTTATGTTTGGTCAAAAATTGGAAATTTATAGTATGGAACCAATAGCCAAAGAAGCGCTTATGGAATCTATGATTTTTGAAGGATAAGGTATCCCATAGCAAGGTACCAAAAATGCAAAACTATTTTCTAACTTAGTTTCACTAGAGAAATCATGGGCATGGGGTTCAAAACCATCCAATGGACCAATTAGACTCATTAGAATTTGAGCCTGAATTGCACCCTCCATCAGCGGGCACCAATACTACATCATATTCCCTGTCCATCCTACATTCAGTTCAATTGTGTCATAAATTGAATTGGGTGAAATACAATATGAAATTTTAGAATCTGAATGCTTGATGGTATTAAGATCAACCCTAAAACTATGGGAAGTATATCTCACATAAATGTATTTCTCATCACTCTCCCATGTTCTCCTCATCGTATCATTCATATAATTAATGAGGTGCCCACCCATTCTAGGCTCATATACACTTTCTAATACATATTAAAATATTTGATCATGTTTTTTAAGGGTGTCAATGGACAAATATTAGTCTAAAGCCAATTCATCTAAAATAGAAATCACCTCAATTGCATTCACAAAAGCTATCAAATTATTTGTTGTCCAATTGATATCAAAATTATAAGATGATTTCTGTGTGAAAATTTATGTTGTCAAGTATTGTTTAGAGGGAACACATGCTTTGGAATTGTCCTTAGTTGGGATGCCCTATTATGCATATAACGTCAAATATGTTGAAATTCCTCCATTATCAAGTTTAGTAGTCTTGGATAACCCACAATCAATTAGATAAATATCCACAGGATCGAAAGATGTAGAACATGCCACCATCTTGCATAGAATGAGAAACAAAAACACCATAGAAGGAATCTTACTCATCTGCAAATGTGATCTCACTTTTTTTTTTACTCAAGTGTATCTTTGTCTCCCAGTTCTGATCAACATCAAGAGAAATCCCCCCCTTCTTTCACACAAGCCACGAATTGATAAATGATATGTTTATGAAACTATTATACATATGAACCAAGGAATGTATTGATCATTGTATGATAGGTTGCAACTCTTAATTTAAGCTTATAGATCTTGAGTAATGTTTCCATTGATGAAGGTTCTTGTCTCCCCAATTATGCCAAGGTTAGGGTGTGGTTTCTTCTGTCAAGCACTCGAACTTAGACAATTATCTCAACTAGGGTATGGTATGAAAGGAAAAGGGATGAATTGTGTGGAAAACCAAGGGAATGACTATGTGAATTAATGAACAAGGAAAATGATGATTGTATAATGGATGAGTCTGAACCCTATAAATGTTTCAACTCAAAAAATAGGATTTTTCAATTATGAAGGTTCAAACAAGTATGTTATTGATGTCATAAATGTCATAGAAATGCATCAATTAAATCATGTTAAGTTATGTTGTCATAGTATTTCATGTTTTTAATAAATTAGCATAGATTCATCTTAACTTTGAGAGGGATCAACTCTTTTACGATTTAAAAAGATTTGCAACTCAAGAAATTTGATTCCTTTCATTGCTTGGTAGTTCTTCAGTTAAAATAGGTCTATGCTCGTTCTTAATAATATTATTTATATTATATAAAAGTCACATCTCTATATATAAAAGTATTCTCATTTTTTTATTTTATTAAAACTTTGATTTAATATATATGGAATATCTACCTAATATTGTTAGTAGTAGTGATGATAGAGGGTTTGAATACATTTAACAAGTAATTATAACCTTTTTCCTTTTAGATTTAATTAAAAAATGTTATAAAAATAAATTAAAATAAAATATTTAAAAAATATTTTGATTGTGACAACCCTAAGGGATAGTTGTTTGGTCAATTTAGTATCCTAAATTTCTCTACATAAATTATCAATCCAGTTATCATAAACTGATGAAGTGTAGTGCACTATTTGTGCTAGCTAACCCTTCTTACTTCGTTGTTTTTATGTTTTATGTTGTTTTGGGGGTTTCTGGTCTTTTAATTCCTAATGATTTACAATGTAATTTATCAAAACTAAATCTAACTTTCTTAAAGACTGCTCAAAATCTAAAAATGAAAACAGAGCTAAGAAAGAAATGAAAACAGAGCTAAGAAAGATATGGAAACAAAGCTAAGAAAGAAATAAAAACAAAGTTTTTATTCTTATTTTACCATATTTCCAAATCATGAATTAAAACTGAAAATGAAATTTTCAATTGATGTCTAACTAATTACGGAAATCAAACGAAATGAAATATTTGGTTACTCTGCCCCTCAATTTTTGGAGAAATATTCCTTGAGATGACATTTAAGTAATTTTGTACTTCATTAATCTAAGAGAAAGCACATACAAAGATGCATAAATAACTCATTGCATAGATGAAATGTTCAACTACTTAGTTACGGATGAATTATCAACTTGAAGGGTTTTCCATAAACATTCATTAGCACCATAAGTAAGTATTTTAAAATAAAAATGAAATGGAAAAGACAGTAAATGACATTGATCAGTTTAATTGAGAACTTAAACTAGCAAAACATTAAATGAACTAAACTACCCAACAATGTATCCTTATCATTCTTCAATCCTACTCTCATCTTGAAACAAGGTTAGTTTTAATTGAAGAAACAAGATTACACTATTGAGTTATATCTTCTAAACTACTGATAAGAACCAAAAAGAAATCAAACTAATGGAAACTACTCTAAATTATAACACTGTTAGTAAGAAAATGATAGAAATTGCATTATAAACATTGCTAGTAAGAAAATGATTATAAACATTGTTTTAGAAAGAAAATGATGAATTTACAGTAGAAGAAGAAAAATAAATAAAATGAAACCTTCTTCAATGTAGGGGCCCTCTGCAACTGATTAGGCTACATTTTCTCAACCAACTCCAAGAAAACTCCTTCAGATATTCATAAAAACATGCGGTCTCCTCATATTGAAACAGGGACACAAAATTCCCAAAAATTATAAAGTCTAGAACTTCAATTTCACATTAAAACTATTACTAACTTCTTCGGTCCTTTACACTGGTATTTATAAGAAAAATCATATAACTGTTTGTGGAGAAAATCATGCTACAGCCAAACACGTAGAAAACATGTATACAAAATTTCTTCCTCGGCTCATGGAGAAATAAATCCAAGACATGGTGGTTGTTGGATTCGTTTGTACAGGTGGCTGTTGGAGTCCGTAGGTATAGGTAGTTGCTCTAGATAATGCTTCCCATCACTGTGAAATGCATTAATTAACCACGAAATAGAGTCTTGTTACCCTCGGTCTCTTTGTGTTTGACTTATCGATTGACTGTAGTCTTATGCCATCTTCTTTGTTGACTTGGGTTGAATGAATAGGACAAGGTCCATGTCATGATGATTTCAAAGCTTCTCGTGTGGCTAGTTTCTCCTTCTGACACCTTGAACCTGTTAGAGCATGGAGGTAGCTATGGAACAACCAGTTAGCTGCAGAATAGGTTGCGTTCTGTAGCTAATATACAAAAATTTATTCAAATAGAAAAACATAAAAAGAATAAGATGTAAATCACTAAATGTCCTCCTCAAGATAGTATATAGTAGTTATTCGTGATGAGAATGCATATTTCTTATGGAAAAACAAAGAAAAGGAATGAGAAGAGTTGCCAGGGAAAGAGTAATTTTGAGGCTCAACATACCCCCATTGCAAAATCATTGCATGTCCCCATGCAATTTTAAAAAATTTGAACTTCTTTCTCCTATTGCATCTGTTCTGACACTTATGTCAGCACATACAACTTCCTTTTCTTACTTCTCGTTGCACTGACTGCCATCCTGGGCTTTTTCATAAGAAGTCTATATTTGAGGTTGATAAGTGTTCTGATCAAACTCCTATTTTTCCTCCAACTTCCTATTCTTCTTGTACCATAGCCCTAGGTGCAGTATTTTGTTGTCATGAATGGCTTTATCTAGTTTGTTCTGTTCCCTCAAGGTTTCATTTTCTTTCTTGATATGCCTGTTCAATATCTCTAACTCATAGATTTCCTATTTGAGAGAGTCAGTCAGAGGTTCTTGTGGATTGACAGGTTGTTCTGGATTGGCTGAGTATCCCGGATCCATTGAGGCATTTTTATTTTATAGTGATTCTATGTAATCATAAATTTGTTGTTGTACTGGATCTATGCCAGGAGAAGCTTTGCTTGAGGTGCCTTCAAAATTCTGTCGAGGAGAGTTTTGTGGATTGTGTTTAGGTGGAATGCTGTCAGGAGATTGAATTGGATTTTCTTCCTCTAAGTTTGTGAATTGGGCTCCTTTTGATGTTACCTTCCTCACCTTACCTCGGAGTCTAGAGCTCCTTCTTAGGTTTTGGAAGCTTATGGTTTCTTCTCTTGTGTCCTTCTTCCTCTTCCCTATCTCCTTCTTTTTCTTGATTTGCTCCCTAATCTTGGTCAGTATTTCAGAGAGTAACTGTTCATCTTCTTGTGGTGATGAAGGTTTAGGAATGTCTTCATTGATTTGTTCAGCTCTCTCTTTCATTTTTCCTTTCTGTTTAGTCTGCTTTCTAACCTTTGGTTTAGAAACTATTTATGCATCATTCTTTTGTGAGGAGGTTCCAGATTTGTTTTGAATGTTAATGCTGATATTTCTCCTCCTACTTTTCTTAACATGACTCTCCTCAGGTGACTCTGGAGCATCCTGCAAAAAATTTCTTACCAAGAAATCTTCCTAGGTATCCCCTTTACTTTTCAAATGGAATTCAACTAATATTTTCACTAATCCATGATGATACATAGTTGTTTCTATGGATTCAATTTTCTTTTGGAAATTTGTAGCCATATTTCTTAGACTGTTTAGAAGGAAGAAGGGAAGGTTGATGGTTCCATTTTCTAAGAAATTCATTAATAAGTGTATATGGCAAACATACATAAACCCAAATCTTCCTTCACATGTAATTAATTTCTGCAATATCAACAATATATTACCCCATTTGTTCTTGAGTGTTGAAATAGGAATTTCTTTCCTAAATACTATAAAATCCATATCTGGGTTTCTAAGGATCACTTTCCAAGATTCACCATGAAATTCCTTGTTTTTAAACCATCTTTCTCCTTGTTTCGGCAACTCTTTTGCTTCTACTATGAAGGATTCCATGACTGAAAATTTAATATCTCCTATCTCCACTTCTGTGCCATCAAATGGCCTTGCAAAAGACTTGGTAATTTCCTTGTGGTAGCCATCAAATTTCTCAATAAAAAATAACCATCCGGCCTTCTATAGCATCCCTTTAAGCTTTGGATACCCCTCCATATAGTTTACCCCTACGGTCTCTGTCTTGACAATGAGCCCCATATCCCCTATTTTCGGTTAACCTTCAAAATTATTCTTACTGTCTATAAAAGGAGTGTTATTTAAGAAATGGAATGACTGCATATATATGAAAATGGAAAGACTATGTGTATATGAAAAATGGAATGATTGTGTATATAGAAAATGGAAAGACTGTGTATATGAAATGACTACGAGTTATAGGAGAGATAAACTTAAGGGTTTGCGTGTAATAAATAGATAGGGAGGGTTTAGAGAGTTGTAGATAGGTAGGTCACATTGTCATCTTGACTGTTAACAGGAGTTGTGGAGGACTATTTGAGTACAGGTTATGGAGTTTGAAGTGGAGATTTGTTATGAAAGAATCATTGAGACCATTTGTCATTAAATATGGAATATATGGCAGAGATATAGTGGCGGTCAAACCAAATGATGGTTGATTAAGGAGATATGTGATTATACATACTATACAAACTTATGTTTTCAAATTTCTTTTTGAAATAAATATTTGTATTTACCTTTGAAACCTTTACCTTTCGCTTACTAATTTTTTTTTACGTTGATCCACAAGTACCTTGAGCATGGTAGGTCTTCAAAAATTGATTTTTTTTCAATTCCCTGCATACATGATTTTATTATGAGTTGTACACTTGTGCCTGAACTGATAAACAAATTGTAGCTACAAAATCATATTAGTTGCAAAAAAGAATCAGCTGCAAAACATGAAAAAGAAAGTGAAATATGGCTTATGGATCATGAATGAAATGGAAGTGGCTATGTAAGTGAAATGAAATAAGATGTAAGACAAGATGATAAATGAAATGAAAATTGAATGAAAGCTGTAAAATGAAAAATTGAAAAATTTATTGATGAAATATGACAATGAGATGAAGTGAAACTACAAAAATAAAACAAAGTGAGGTGAGATGAGATGAGATGATGAATTTGCAGAATCTAAACTGCAGAGTGATTGTAGCTTTTTGTCACTATTTATTACAGAAAAAATGGAAAATATAGGGTGTCATAAACCTTTGATTTTCACCCCATATTTTCTGTATAAGTATGCCAATCAATAATTGGTTTTCAACCTTATAAAATTTGTTTATTTATTTATTGTTTTTTTGTTTTTTGTTAGGAAAAATAAAGACTAAGTTAGTGGAGAAGAATAATTCTTCTTCACTAGCTTCATTTCAGAATTGTCTTGGAAAATCTTAATGAATTCCCCTTTTGAAATTGGTTTCTGATATGTCTTTAATCTATGACCATTCACAAGAAGAGGAGTTTTACTTTCATCTATTGTTCTTACCCTCACTGCGCCATTACTAATGACTTTTTCAATCTCATATGGCCCAAGCCAATGAGTTTGAAACTTCCCTTGAAAATCTTTAAACTTTGAATCAAACAATAGCGTGCAATCTTCCACTTGAAACCTCTTGTCCTTGATATATTTGTCATGCCATTTAGCCGTTTGTTGTTGGACTATACTAGTCCTTTGAACTGCTTCTTTCCTGATTTCATCAAGTTCATTTAATTGCTACAACCTATGCTTTTGTGCCTCTGATAAATCTAGTCCCAATTGGACTACCATCTTGAAAGTTCTGATTTGGAACTCTATAGGGAACAAGACTTGTTTCCCATAAACAAGTTCATAGGGTGTATGTCCCATTGTGTTCCTCCATGTAGTTCTATAGGCCCATAAGGCTTCAGGAAGCCTTTCTGCCCAATCCCTTCTATGTAGATGCATAGTCTTGGTGAGGATTCATTCAATCACTTTATTTGTAGATTCCACTTAACCATTTGCTTAAGAATGATAACGAGTAGATTTCCTATGTTTGATCTTGTGTTCTTCCACAAGCACTTCCACCATGTTAGATGTAAATTGAGATCCATGATCTATCACAATTTCTCTTGGAACACCAAAATGAGTAAAGATGTCCTCAAAAAGAAAATTAACTACAGATTTTTCATTAGCAAAAGGTAATGCTTTGGCCTCTACCCATTTAGTGACATAATCAGTGCATACCAATATATACTTCTTCTGCTTAGATTGAGGATTAATTGGCCTAAAAAAATATAAGGTCCACATTTTAAAAGGTTCGATGAGGACTTGAATTTGTAATGGCATTTCATTTGAGGGAGCATGTTTCCCTACCCTTTGGCAGCTATCACACCTCCTAACATATTCTTTGGCATCTTTGAAGATAGATGGCCAATAATATCTTAAAGAAAGGATTTTATAGGCTATCCTCTCATCAACGAAGTGTCCACCACACGGCTCAGCATGACATGCCTTAATAATCTCGGACATTTCATTTTCCCTGACACACCTTCTGATCATAAGATCTAGGCCTGTTTTATACAATTCATTAGTGATCCATGAATATCTTGCACTTACCTGAATAATTTTTCTTTTATCTCTAGGAAACAAATGTGAAGGTAAATTTCCCGTGACTAAATAGTTAGCAATATCCACAAACCAAGGAGTTTGAGTAGTTACTATGAAAAAATATTCACCAGGAAACTTATCTTCAACCGGAAAATCTTCTTTGATATTCTGAATCCTGGACAAGAAATCAGCAACTGTGTTTTCTTTTCCAGGTCTATCTGGCACAGTAATGTTGAATTCTTACAAAAGTAAAAGCCATCTTGTAACTCTACCATTAGTAATAGGTTTTTCATTAAATATCTAATTGTAGAGTGATTTGTATGAACAAAGGTTTCATAGCCTGTTATATGGTGTCTGAACTTGTTAATTACATGAACAACAACTAAAAATTCATTTTCAGTCACAGTATAATTTAACTCAGTGGGAGTCAAATTCTTACTTGTATAGTAAATGGCATAAGGAATCAAATCTTTTTGTCCCAATATATCTCCTAGAGTTGTATCTGAAGCATTTGTTGAAATATGAAAAGGGAGTTTCCAATTTGGACCTCTTAAAATGGGTGTTTTAGAAATTTTGTTTTTAAGGTTTCAAATTCCAACTGACAATCAAAATTCCAATTGAATTCACAATCTTTGGTAAGCAATTTGAAGAGTGGGGATGTTGTTTTAGTGAAATTTTCTATAAACCTTCTATAGTATCTTGTAAATCCTAGAAAACTTCTAACATCCTTTTGGCAATTTTGAATTGATAATTTATAGATGACTTCAACTTTAGATTTGTCAGCTTTAATACCATCTCCTAAAATGTGATGTCCTAAAACAATACCTTTTGTAAACATCATAAAACATTTTTCATGACTTAGTGAAAGGTTTGCTTCTTTACATCTTTTAAGAACTTTTTCCAAATTTTCCAAAGCTTCTTCAAATGTATTCCCATAGACTGTAAAATCATCCATATATACCTCTACACAGTCATGTATTAGATCAGAAAAAATTCCTAGTACTACTCTTTGGAATGTTGCAGGTGCATTACATAACCCAAAAGGAAGTACTCGGTAGGCATATGTTCCCCATGGACAAGTAAATGTGGTTTTATCTTGATCTTCAGGTGCTACCTGAATTTGATTATAACCACTAAAACCATCCAAGAATGAGAAATACTTCTTACCTGCTAATGTATCTAACACTTGATCTATAAAAGGCAAAGGAAAATGATCTTTAAGGGTAGCTTTATTCAGTTCTCGATAATCAATACACACCCTCCATTTATCATTCTTTTTAGGCATAATTACCAAAGGAGAAACCCATTGGCTATCTGCAATTGGGTAAATTAAGTTTACATTCAATATTTTTTGGAGCTCTTCTTTCACAATATCTCTAAGATTTGGATTCATCCTTCTCTGAAGTTGTCTGATAGGTCTACAATTTTCCTCTATGTAGATGTGATGGATACAAGTCTTAGGATTAATGCCTTTCATGTCGGTGTATTCCCATGCAAATGTAGCTGAATGTTTTTGTAATGTTTTAATTAGCTCTTCTTGTTGTAGTTTCTCCAAGTTTTTGTTTATGTTCAATGTCCTACCTAGAAAATTTTCAATTGTAGAGCTACCAAACTCTTCCATAGAATAGAGAGACATCTGCCTAGATGACAAATATTCAACATTAGATTTTTCTTGGAATTGCTCATGGTCATATTCTGAAGATGATTCAAAATTTTCCAATGTATTTAAAATTTGACTATCTTCACTAATATCTGAAATAGTAAATAGAGGTTGAATATCATCTTCATCATCAATCCATTCTTTGTCATCTATTTCTATGATTGCTTTTGTTGGAGGATATAGAGTAAATTTTTTTGTTTAATTACCATTAGAAATATAATTTTCACCAAATCTATAGCTAATAAAAGCATCAGTTGTGGCTAGCCAAGGTCTTCCTAATATGAATGGATGTCCTCCTAGATTATTCTTGGGAGTTAAGATCATGAAATCAACAGGATATTCCCAAGAATCTAAGGATACTAAAATATCTTCTAACACTCCATCTAGTTTGATTACTGATCTATCTGCTAGTTGTAGTAAGGTAGGTGTGTAAAGAAGACTAGGAAACTTGAGCTAATCCATAGTTTGTTTGCTCATGATGTTTATTTCTGCCCCTAAGTCAATCAATGTGTTTGGAATTTCAACTCCATTGATATGTGTTTTCGCAATTGGACTTTGTTGGGTACCTATAATACTAGTGATTATCCCATTACTATTGTAGTTATACCCCTTATTAATATTGTTGTGCCCCTATTGCCCCCATATTGTTATTACTGTGACCCATAGAAGCCCTCTATTGTTATTTTTGTGGCTTTATATTATTATTGTTAGGTCGACTGGATTATATTGTGACTCCTTAGACTCCTATATATAGAAAGGAGGTTTTGTCATTTGAATCATCGAAGAATTGTT
>Ga0068628_1000252_pt1 | contig 16618 bp, 19 predicted proteins | sample InSIn2gowninarea_FD_77431 | JGI IMG/M metagenome (GOLD analysis project Ga0068628, IMG submission 77431) | Clean room microbial communities from NASA Spacecraft Assembly Facility at Jet Propulsion Laboratory, Pasadena, California, USA -... ... | reverse complement strand
CAAAGCGCCCTTGGACATCTTCAGTGATCCACCTTGACCAGTGAACTTATGATCTCTAGAATTCGCTCCCAAAGAAACTAATTTTTTTTGTCTCTTGTCTCCTTTTTTTTATTGATTAAATGTGATTATATGCATAGCAGGATAGATTAGTAAAATTATGTGGTGTTTTGTATTGTTGTATGATTATTTCGTATTCTCAATACCAACACATTCTAGATTAGGCCCTAAATCGAAAAAATATATTTTTGTCGGTTATGATGATATAGCTAAGGGATATATAGAATATGGGATCATATTGCCCACAAAATCATCATTAGCAAAACTACAATATGTTATGTCAATGATTTTTCTGAATAACACTACTTATTATATATGAAACCATCAATGCTTTGGGTGGACGCCCCACCAATCATCAAAAGCAAATAAAGCTATTTTTTTTAGAGAAATGTAATATTTAATGAATCTCCCCTCATTAAATCAAACAATTTATTAGTTAATTGAAACATGAACAAGTACCATTAAATCAACAAATTCAATTAGATACCCAACCCTCTCTAGACACAAGGAACATCATAGTTGCTAAAGATATTCAGAGAAATGTGGAAATTCCACAACCAACATCGAGAATATTTGAACGAGAAAAAAAACCTCCTAAACAATAATACAAATTTTATATCATCTATTACTTTGGTTACTAATGATGGAGGAGCCTTCTTATTCTCAAAGTGTCACAAATGGTATCAATAATGTCAAATGGAAGGTCGCAATGAAAGAGGAGATGGATGCCTTGGAGAAAAACAAAATTTGGAACCCGGTAGAACTTCCTAAAGATGAAAAGGTTGTTGGGTGTAAATAGGTCTCCAAATTGAAGGGATCGATGGTAATGTTAAAAGGTATAAGCTACACTAGTGGCAAATGGTTACTCTTAGATGGAAAAGTATAGATTTCCATGACATCTTTTCGTTGGTTGTTAAGTTTGTATTTGTTCATATTGTGTTCACACTAGTCACTATGCTTGATTTGGAAGTAATTAGATGTTAAAATAACATTTTTACATGGTTATTTGGATGAGTAAATATGCATGGAACAACCAAAAGGTTTTGTTCAACATTGCAAAAGAAGGTTAATTTGCAAGTTCAAGAAGTCACTGTAGGTCTGAAGCCATCTCTTAGACAATGGTACAAGAAATTTGATCCTTCATAATGAGCCAAAATTATACAATAAGTGAGTATTGATCATTGCATTTACTTCAAGAGGTTGAATGGTATATTCATTATCTTGGTGTTCCATGTTAACAACAATGCTTGTTGCAAATAAATGCATGGATGAAATCAACAGGTTGAAGGCTCAGATGGCTAGGACTTTGATATGAAGAATCTATGAGCAACAAAACAAATCTTGGGCATTAAAATACACAAAGAAAGAAAATGATAAACTCAAATTTTTACAACAAAGATATGTTAAGAAAATACTTATGAAGGAGTCTGAACAATGTCACCATCAATGTTGATCAAACAGATGTTTATAAATATGCATAACTATATCTCCCAATAATAGTGGATGATACACAATGAGATAAAGTCCTCAAGCCTTTATGAAGTGCACTCCATGACCTTTTGATTACTACAACCACAATCTACCGTAAAGGTTGGCGCTTGTCTATAGTTTTGCCTTTCATGTCTCCACAACAAAGATTTGAAAGCATAGCTTCCATGTTGCCAAGAATTTGGATTACTTGGTGAATTCCTATGATTTTTATGAGGATGATGATATGCGATAGATGTAGACTTCGGTTATGATTCACCAACAAGAGTAGAATAAACATCTACATCAACAACGTTATCATCTGCAACAACATTGTCAATCATCTCAGCAGTTTGCTCAATGCAATCAGTAGAGGGTAGCTCTTCCAACAACCAAGTTTGAAGAACTCTAACAAATAACATCGTCCGATATTCAACATGACTAGGTGTAGGAAATGGGGTAGTAGTAGCATTATATCCAAGACTTGCTCTAGATATATGTATCTCAAGAGCAATATGATTAGTGAGGCCCTATCCATTCTTCCCAAGTCCACCTCTATTATTCCCTGTATTGTTCAACAATCGAGACCTAATCCATGTAGTGTGCTTTTCAAAGCTGGAAGAAACAACATCAGTGGTGGCCAATAAACCATGTGATTAGATAGAAACATCAACATTGACGGTCTTATAATTGACCAAAATACAAGCATTATCATTAGTAAATGAATATGACTACTTAACATCATTAGTGTTCTCAACATTTTACAGATGATTTACTTCGAACTCAAGGTTATATTTCCAATCTTATAGGTTTGAATAGTCTCATCCTTTTCAGTCTGCTGCATCAACAAGGTATTGTGATCTTCCATCAAAGATTGACACTGATGTTTCAATCTTTCTCGCTCTATCTACCACTGAGCAACAATAGACTGCAAGGCAATGAATCCTTAATGAAGTGGATCATCAAACTTCTTAAGAGAATGGGTTGCAACATCATTAGTCTTCTTGTTAGCATTTTGTAGACCACTGACCTCCAACTCAAGGTTATATTTGCAATCTTGTAGGCTTTGAATAGTCTCATTCTTCTTAGTTAGTTACATCAACAAGGAATCATGATCTTTCTTCAAAATTTGATATTGAATTCTCAATCCTTCTTGCTTTGTTTGTCACTGAGAAACTATTGATTGCAAGGTAAGGACTTCTTTACGAAGCATATCAAAACCCTTCATCCTTTGGGAATGGGTAGTAACATCACTAGTCTTCTCATGCAAATAAGTCAAGGTTTTCCACACCTCAATCAGGTTATCTTTAGTTGCTATATATATTTGTAGATTATATAAGATAGTTTGCCCAATGAGACCTCTTGCATGTTTACAATCCTTCTCCCATACAACGAAATATTTGGCATTAGTTGGTTTCTTTCTAGCACCATTGATTATGCGTCAGAGGTTCTTGGCCTTGAGAATGTTAATCAACTTCCTCTTTCAAACAAGGTAGTTAGTGCCAATCAAATTAGGAATCAAAATAATCTCTGAAGTCATGCTAAATAAACTAAGAAACTGTTAAAATAATGCAAAGAAGTAAAGGAAGAGTCCAACAAATTAGATTATCAAACCCTTTTTACCAATCAGCACCAACAACAAAAAATGTACGACAATCACAAAGAAATACGCAAATGTGTGCTTTGTTTTTACCTGGACTTGGAAGCAACTTACCCACAATGACCTGGACTGGAAATTACCTGCAATAGAAAACACCATGTCCAAGAGCAAAATTCCAATGCCTAATAAAGTGTTTTTTCCCTTAAGAATACAATGCTCCAATAGAAAAACTTTATTAATGCATATATATTTGAATGTTATATAGACACATCATAACATTATTGCTCCTTAAAATAATAGATGTATAAAATTTAAAACTTACAGAACTACAAAGTCACAAAAGCATACTAACATGGTTATATTTACCTGAATATAGAGTAAATTATATGTTAATGTCTATGGTGTTTTGTATTGTTGTATGATTATTTCATGTTTTGTATTTCAACCTTTTTAGGATTAACAACAAATTATTGTTATTATTATTATTTAATTAAATTTGGTAGCAGGGATGACCTCTCCATATTTTAAGGTTTTTACAATTGATTGCAATTGAATGTTGATCGATTTACAAGATAACAAGCAGCATTGATTGCTACTGCCCACAACACTTTATAAATTGGCATTACTAAACATCCTCCTCGCTCTTTCTAGAAGAGTCATGTTCATGTGTTTCGTTATGCCACTTTGTTGCGGAGTAATTATACAATGGTTTTGTCTCTTATGACTCTAACTTATTTGCAATATTTTTTGAACTCTAAGGAAGTGAACTCGCTTCCATTATCCATTCTTAAACATTTGGTTATCTTGCTAATTCTCTTTTCTACCATAATTCTAAATTGTTTTAATGTATTAAACACATAATTTTTTTTTCATGACATAGACCCACACATTTTTAAAGAAATTATTTATAAATATTACAAAATATGACGATCCTTCAAAAGAAATGATAGGGGGTGGCCCCAAAACATCTGAATAAATATATTCAAGAATACATTTATTAATATGATGTCTGCTTTAAACTTTTGTCTACACTACTTTTTAAATATATGATGTTTGCATAGATTCAAAGTAGACATTTTAAATTTGGAAGTAGTTTGTGATTTTTTAGAACCTGGAGTCTTTTCTCACTCATATGACCCAATTTCTAATGCCATAAACGAGTGGTTTAAATCACCTCATCAGATACCATCACTGCTTCATTGATTTGAGTACTTCCATCCATATTGTAAATATTTCCCATCTTTATAGTTTTCATAATCTAGCAAAGCGCCCTTGGACATCTTCAGTGATCCACCTTGACCAGTGAACTTATGATCTCTAGAATTCGCTCCCAAAGAAACTAATTTTTTTTGTTTTTTTGTTTTTTTTTTTTAGTTCAGGAACATGTCTAACATTTATTAATGTCTTTACATTACGATTAGACATTTTTTTAATGCTTGCAACCCTAACAGTCTTATAGGAAATATTAGTACCCATAAGAACAATTCCACCATCAACAACTTGATATGAAGAAAACCAACTTCTATGTGGAAACATGTGATGAGAAACACCATAATCTAACAAGCATTCTTCATAGTATTGAGGAACATTACAAATAGTCAAAACTTCACCAATCATATCTTAACCTCATTTAGCACAATTTGCATCCTTTTTGGAGTCTGAGTCTTCCTTGGATTCTTGTCTCTTACAACAATCCTTCTTGAGATGCCCTGACTTGTGATACTACCAATATTTAAGATTTCTCTTCTTGCCTTTCGACTTTGATTTGTATGTACCTCTTGACTTTTTTTTCTTTTTCTTTGGACTGACCTCTAGCCACCATTGCTTTTGGTGTGGAAGTTTCAATACTAGATTTACTTCTCACCTCCTCAGACAACAACAATTTGACAAAAGAATCAAATTCAAGAGTTTTGGTTGTAATAAATTTAATGGACATGAAAAAATGATCCCATGATTTAGGCAATGAACACAACAACGCAATTGCGTTATCTTTGTCATTGAGTTTAACATCCATACTATTCAACTGACATATAAGAGTATAAAACAAATTCAAATGATCTGCAATTTTATTCATTTTTAAACTGTATAATTGCCTTTTCAATTAGATCCAATTTGTTAAGGACTTCATCATATAATGACTTTCTATATTGATCGATAAGCTTGTCGTTGTTACTTCCTTGATAATGTTAAACATGCATCATTTGCAAGACATAACCAAATAGCGTTGAGGGCTCTAGCATCTAGGTCTTTCCACTCTTAATCAATCATATTTGTAAGGTTTTTTTCTCTTGCCTCTAACACCTTATGCAACCCTTGATGTACTAGCAAATATTGCATGTTTAGCTTCGATATAATTTGAAGTTGTTGTTTTTTATTTTTTCAAACCATTAAATTTTTACACCACGAATTTGGTATTCGTTAACTTTGCCATTATTTTCGACATAGGCTTTCCCTCCAAATTGATTTTTTCTCACAAACCCCATCGGTAATTTTAACCATACTCAACTTTCATATATATATATATATATATATATATACAAAAAAAACCGAAGTATGTGGTATACACCAGATTGACTTTGAAAAAATTAAAACATCGATTGATTTATTTATTTGTTTTTTAAATATATATACCGCCACACACACACACACACACACTTTACCACTTCCACAATGTCGGATGAATTCTTCTCCGCTTGCTTTTCAACACTTGGTTCCACCTCAAAAACAAATGTAACCCGACCCCCTATTGGTTGTACCATTTGGGCTTAATTGGGCTTGACTGCTCAACTTCACAAATTGTGGTCAATTATGTGTCGACATTGGTGTCTTTCCTTCGCTGCTATGAGTTTGCAGCCTCTGTTGTCACCCAAACAACTCTTCGTGGATGATATGAGAGGTGACTAGGGGCTTTAGTTGCTCCTTCACTGCAAGAACTCTTTTTCTCATGGACTAACCCCAACTCTACTTATCTGCAAGCTTGATTCTTGCTAACACCTTTGTATCCACAGGTTGACAATGGATTACTTTGTCGCTTTCCTCCACTTTGACTGTTACGTAGGCCTCGTTCACAAAATGATAGGTTGCACTTCCTCTATACTCGAATTTCCTTCGGCTAGAATGACTTGACCTCCTCCAATCATTGGACCTAAACTACTCTTCATGAATTTAACTGGCTACTCTCTTTACACACATATTCACACACATAGACTTTGGCTTATGTACTTTGACTTTATGCTTTGATACCACTTGTTGGTATTTACAACCTAAAAAATCTTGATAGTAGAGATATAATAATGAAAATAATGGGAAATAATGCATCCAACGAGAAATTTACATGGTAAAACACTCACAATCTATGTAGGAAACGTCCATGGGACAAGGTAATGCATTTTATTGACAAGATGAACAATTATACTTATGTTTACAACCACTTTCAACATCTTGGGCTGCTTTAATATATCTATCTTGGCACCATTACATTTGTTATATGAACTACCACCATTTTCATAAACCAATATTGACAAACTAACAACAACAAAAAGTTCCTTAGTCAATTTCATTTTGTAGATTCTCTTTTAATCAATTATTGTCATGTTTTAACATTAATCTTTTAACAAAATTCTTAGTATTACCCACAAAATGTTTGAGCTTGTTTTGAAAGTACTTTACTATCTCATGAGTAACTCCATATTGGGCAATTATCAAACTTTTAGATAAAGTATTGAACCATTTATTTCATTCTCTTTGAGAAATATTCCTCTTAAAAATTTATTATTTGTAATATTTCTCATTTAATTCATTGTTCTTAACACTAAAGGAAACTTTATGAATATTATTCATATATTTTTCTTTGTTTGATGTTCAACAAATTTCTTAACACCATAATTTAGTGGCACACAGGAATATGCATCTCATAATATTTAAAAAAAAGGTTTGTCTTTCTCTTTACGTGGAATTTATTATAACTTCATTTAAATTGAACTCATACTTGCAAGTTTTTATTCAAGGTAAACCTTGCAAGATATTCCTCTCTTCTTGAAATATCCAAATGCAGGACAACTTAACCATCAACCACAATTGAAATTGGTAATCACACGAAGTTTAAAAAAACTCCAACATTAACAAGATTAAATTGTGAACTTTGACTTGAAATAGTGTGTTCAAATCAATTGAACTAATTCATTGTAGATTGAGGGTTTGGATTTCCCATAGTGATATTAAAGAATTGTCGACATTTCAAATCCATCTTCAAAACAAAGATTAAAGAAAGACGAGGCATAAAAAAATTCAATAGAACCTAAAAAATCGACTAAAATACTTAATTAATAAAACCTAAAAAAATAACTTAATAATCAAATACTAAGCTAAATTATTCTTAAAAAATGAAAGAAAATGGAAAGTACGTTAGGTAACTTTTCCCTATAATCTACCATCTCAAGAGTACTGTAGAATTTCCCACTATAGATCACCTGATAATGCAATATACTAAAGCAAAATACTTGATCTACTTCTACAAACAAACTTGTGGAAGCTTAATCGATTTTGAGCAAAATCAAATAGAACACATATAACAGAGAATGAGAAATCAATCGCACATGAACACAGAGGAATACTATGGGGAAAGCCTCAGTGAAAAACCATGCTATCTGTATTATCATATAAGTGGAAATATCCCCGGATTACACAAAGCTTTAGCTCACAAGATATCAAGCTCTCAGTACAATCCCTCAATGCTGCTCATAGACTAAATAGACACAACATACGCCTTCCTCCAGTCGTCCAAGCCTCCTATTTCCTTGCGCAGTTTCTCCTGGGTCCTCTGGCTACCACATGTGTGAATTCACCTCTCACACAACTCACCAAACTCAGAAATAACTATGCAATCCTCAAGGAATGAATTCCTTCTGCATGCAAGAGATATCCTCAATGGAATATTCCTGCAACTGATAGTACACTGTCCCATCCTCTGATCTCAACTGGGTCTCTGACTGAACTGACATGCATGAGTTATTTATGAGAGAATATTCAGTTATATGAAGTACACTAGTTACATGCATGCATGCATTAACTAACTGAACTCACAATCAGTTCCACAACTATTGGAACTAACCTAACTGGACTTAACTCAGTTAACTGAGCTAACTAATTACAACTCAAAGTACAACTCATCCTCATCTCCTTAATTAAGGGATAACTTCCTTAATCAAAGGGATAACTGTTGCATGTCTTCACATAGACTTCATGTTTGATTTTCTCCAACTAATTAACTCAAGATGAATTAATTAATTATTTTTCAAAAAGCTGCTAAGATCAAATTCGAATTTTAATTCTCAATTTTAGTTCAGGGACTAACTAAAATTGGAATGTATCCCGAAATGCTATTTTTAGCACTTCTATATTTAGCATTTTTTGTTGCTATTTTCAACACTCCCTCTCAACAAGAAAGGGATTATCTATCACCCCAATCCTGTCTCTGTGGAATTCAAATTTGCATTTTGACAATGCCTTAGTCAAAATATCTGCATCTTGCTCCTCGGTCGAAACATACAACAACAACATGATCCTCTTCACCACATAGTCTCGAAGATGATGATATCAGATATCAATGTGCTTGGACCTATCATGAAATATTGGATTCTCAGAGAGTTTGATACAACTCTGATTATCGCAATAGATCACAGTTGGATCCATCCTCTGACCAAACAATCCAACTAGAATTTTTCACATCCAAATGGCCTCACATGCTGCCTGACTAGCAGCCATGTATTCAGCCTTTGCTGAGCTAAGTGCAACTGACCTTTGTTTCCTGTTGTACCAAGAAAATGTAGCTGAACCAAGGTTGAAAATTCCCCCTGAAGTGCTCTTCCGATCTAATGGACTCCCTGCCTAATCTGCATCTGTGAAGCCCTGAAGCTTCACTTACTCTGTCCGTCTGTACCATAATCCATACTAAGATGTGCCTCTGAGGTATCTCAGCACATGCTTCGTTGCCTTCCAAAATAGCTTGGTAGGCTAAACCATAGCTTGACTTAGCTGGTTCACCGCAAAGCGCAAATCTAGTCGTGTGTTCACTAAATACATCAATGAACCCACAAGCTACCGATAAACAGTAGCAGCTACTACCTCACTTGAAGCATCATGCTCCTTTCTCCAGTTACCTGCTAGAGGAGTCTGCATGGGCTTGCACTTCTTTATGTGGAATCTCCTGAGTATCTCATTGGCATACTTGCCTTGAGACACAAATGCTTCCCCATCCTTCTGCCACACTTTCATGCCTAGAAAGTAGTGCATAAGACTCATGTCTTTCATCTCGAACTCTCTTGCAAGGTCCTCCTTGCAACACTGGATCAACTGATCATCACCTATCAATATCAAATCATCAACATAAAGAACAATGATCAATGGCTTACCTTCTACCATGATGTGGTAAAGGTTCGCATCCGCTTCACTCTTTGTGAAGCCCAACCTGGTGAAATAGCTGTCGATCCTGGTGTACCAAGCACAAGGTGCTTGCTTCAGCCCGTACAAAGCTCTCTTAAGTCAGCACACATGCGACTCACGATCGAAAGTCTCAAAACCTTTCGGCTGCTTTATGTACACCTCTTCCTCAATCTTGCCATTGAGGAACGCAGTCTTCACATCCATCTGATGGATCTTCCAACCCATCTGTGCTGATAGTGCCAACATTGATCTGATAGATGAGTACCTTGCTACAGGAGAAAAAGTCTCATCATAGTTGATCCCCTCAACCTATGCGAAACCACGGGCAACAAACCTTTCCTTATGTTTCTCAACACTCCCATCAGATGCTTTCTTTACCTTGTAAAGCCATCGAGAACTCACTACTAACTTGTCCTCTGGTTTTGGGACAACATCCCAAACATTGTTCCGAACTATGGAGTCGTACTCCTCCACCATAGCATCAACCTAGACTAGTTGTTGCACTACTTCCTCGAAGGAAGATGGTTTGGTCTCTATACATTCCCCAACCAGGGCCATGTAACTAGTGTACCGCTCGGGTGATCTCCTCTGTCTGCGCTGAGAGGATTGCTGTCCCACATTCTCTCTCGCATCCATCACCAATCTGTCAGCTTCCCTTGAGCGTTTTCGCCCATCTCTGGAAGACTCTGCATGAGTGGATGTCTCCACTCTTAGATCCTCTGCATGCGGCTGCTCCACATTAGTTTGAGGCTCCTCCTCGTTAGGAACCAAAAGTTCCTCCTTTGCATGCAACTTGAGCTCCCTCTCAAGGGATACTCGCATGGCTTTCTACTCGTCAAACTTCAGATCTCTGCGTACCACTATCCTCTGACTGGTAGGCAAGAACACCCGATAGTTGTGGGGTGTATCAGTGTACCTCACAAGTATCCCTAACTCGGCTTTTGGCTCTAGCTTCTTCCGGGCATCTTTGGTCACATGGCAATAAAATGATGATCCAAAGATCCTTAAGTGACTCACATCTGGTCTCTTCCCAGAGAAGGCATCCACTGGTGTCTACATCCCCAGTATACGATGCGGGCTTCTATTCTGCAAGTATACTATTGTATTGCATGCCTCAACCCACAAATGAAGTGGTAGGCCTTGGTCATGCAACATCGCCCGAGCTGCTCCCACAATCGTTCTGTTATTCCTTTTGGCCACCCCATTCTGTTGTGGGTTATGGGGTGCTGTCAACTCCCGTTTAATTCCTTCTGCTGCACAGAAGTCCTTAAACTGTTGGGAGACATACTCTCCACCATTGTCGCTTCGCAAGGCCCTTATTTTCTTTCCAGATTCTTTCTCAACCAAGGCTTTGAACTCACAAAGCCTTGAAAATGTTTGATCCTTTTTTTGCATGAAGTAGATCCAACATCTACGAAAAAAATCATTAATAAAAATAACATAGTACTTTTGTTTAGCGGTGGAGGCTGTTGAGAATGGTCCACACACATCTGTATGAACTCGCTCCAGGATTGCTCCAGCTCAACTGTCTCGATCCTGAAAGGAAGATTTTGCATACTTACCCAAGGTACAACCTTTGCATGTATCCACTTGCTCCAGTTTACCCTTGGGAAGTCCGGTAGAAATTTGCTGCATGATCTTCAAGGCCTCATGGTGTAAGTGGCCCAATCTTCTATGCCATAGCTTGCCAATATCTTGGCTTTGCACCAACTCTACTTTGGAACTCAATGCAGCACAATCATCTACCTCTAGCTTGTAGAGATTCTTTACTTGAATCCCAATCCTCTTGGTCTGTCCAGTGCCAATGTGCCTCAGGAATGCCTTTCCTCTACTAAAGACTACATCATAGCCTTTGTCTTCTAACATTGCGACGGACACCAGGTTCTTCTTCAGACCAGGCACATACTTTACATCAGTCAGGGTGAGAGGAGCTCCATGCTCCCTTTGAAACACAACTGTACCTTCACCCGAAACACGGTACTTTCCATCATCGCCCATCTCTATGCACATCTGGAGGTCCTTCTCCTCCAAGGTACTGAATAGACTCTTGTTGCCGGTCATGTGGAATGAGACTCCACTGTCCAGGTACCAAACACAACCCACCATCAATGAAACCATGCATGCGATGAGGGTTAAATCCAATTCAAACTGTGAGGCTAGTGCCCATCTGATCCTTTTGAGGATCCCTTCTTTGATTTCTTCTATGGACAATTCGTAGCATAATGGCCCACCTCATGACAATGAAAGCATCACACTTTCGATTTGTCAATCTTCTTCCCACCATGGGAAGAACTCGATTTGGAATGGGAATCCTTCCCCTTCCCTTTCCTCACCTTACTCGCGAACGCTAGATTTTCTTCGTCATCTTGCTTTGATGAAGATCCATCTCTGGTGCTTCTCCTTATCTCTTCCTGCATTAGATCCGACCATAGCCATTCCCAATCTGGCAGTTTCTCTCTTCCATTTACAGAGTCTTGGTAGCTATGCCAGCTCTTAGGAAGACTGAGGAGAGCAAGACTCACCATCTCATCATCGGCTGTCGTGATTCCTACACTTCCAAGCTCATCCCTACAGGTGGTGAGCTTGTTCAGATATGTAGAGATCATGTCACTCTTTTCACACTTGATTTTCTAAAGCTTGTCTTTCAGCGCCAACTTCCTCTAATCGCTGCTATTCTGATATAGATCCTTCAATGTTTTCCACATTGAAAATGGTGTCTCCTTCCCATGGAGACTTGAGACAATGTGGTCTCGAACTCCCTCCAGAAGAATCCTCCTTGCTCTAGCCACACATTTCTTCCATTCTGCCAATTCTTGGGCATTAGGAGTTGCTAGCTTGGGAATTTCTTGATCAATGAAGTCCTTCAAACCGTTGTCCTATAATACCGCTTCCATGCGATCCTTCCAGGCTATATAATTTGAGCTGCCATCCAGGGCATATTCGAGTCTCAAACCGTTGAACGCCATTGGTGAAATTTGAGATGTGATAAGAATTCAATTTCTATAATCAGGAATGTCAAACTTCGAACTTCTTTGTATACTGTTCTCCGCTTTGATCACCTTTGCTCTGATACCATGTAGAATTTCCCACTATAGATCACCTGATAATGCAATATACTAAAACAAAATACTTGATCTACTTATACAAACAAACTTGTGGAAGCTTAATCAATTTTGAGCAAGATCAAATAGAACACATATAATAGAGAATGAGAAATCAATCACACATGAACACAAAAGAATACGCTGGGGAAAGCCTCAACTAAAAACCCGGTTATTTGTAATATCATACAAGTGGAAATATCTTCGGATTACACAAAGCTTTAGCTCACAAGCTATCAAGCTCTCAGTACAATCCCTCAATGCTGCTCATAGACTAAATAGACACAACATATGCCTTCCTCCAGTCCTCCTATTTCCTTGCACAGTTTCTCCTGGGTCCTCTAGCTACCACCTGTGTGAATTCACCTCTCACACAACTCACCAAACTCAGAAATAACTGCACAATCCTCAAGGAATGAGTTCCTTCTGCATGCAAGAGATATCCTCAATGGAATATTCCTGCAACTGATAGTACATTGTCCCATCCTCTGATCTCAACTGGGTCTCTGAATGAACTGACATGCATGAGTTATTTATGAGAGAATATTCAGTTATCTGAAGTACACTAGTTACATGCATGCATGCATTAACTAACTGAACTCACAATCAGTTCCACAAACTTTTGGAACTAATCTAACTGGACTTAACACAGTTAATTGAGCTAACTAATTACAACTCAAAGTATAACTCATCCTGATCTCCTTAATTAAGGGATAACTTCCTCAATCAAAGGGATAATTGTTGCATGTCTTCACATAGACTTCATGTTTGATTTTCTCTAACTAATTAACTCAAGATGAATTAATTAATTATTTTTCAAACAACTGCTAAGATCAAATTTGAATTTGAATTCTCAATTTTAATTCAGGGACTAACTAAAATTGGAATGTATCCCGAAATGCTATTTATAGCAATGCTATTTTTAGCACTTCTATATTTAGCATTTCTTGGTGCTATTTTCAACCAGTACCATTCCTCAAATTCTTTAGGGTTGACCCAAAAAAAATGATGATAGAAAATTTTTCTAATGGAAAAAAGTATCTCATTATAGGATGATAATTTCTTCATTTGTCCCTTAGCTCATTGCCCTTTTCTTTCATGATGTGATCACAATGGTTTTTCTCCTAAACCTTAACTTCCACAATGTAGAAAGAATATTTGTCCAACTCTATAATATGCGCAACAAGAGGGAATTCAAAGTTTGATGACTTGAATTTCTAATTTAAAATATAGAGTTCTTCCATTTCTTTTTGAACTCTTATCTATATTACACTTGATACTCTTGAGAGTGAGTGTTTGTTCCTTAAAGAAACTCATAAAGTGCTTGTAATTCCAACACTTCTTTTCATTGTAAATAGGATTAGTTTGAGTTTATAATATATTTCATTGATTTCATTCATAATTTTAGAGAATGATCGTTCATCCCATCATTCACACATCAAATGTCATTAACTTGAAGGGTTTATTCAATTTCATTATATGCATTTGCACTCTTTTAATTTATCTTTCTTACTTGAGTATTGAGTATGATCTTGTCATGTTCTCCCTTATTCTCATAAATTTTTATTAGATTATCATCTTTTTCTATATATTTTTATTATTTATTGTGGTTGTGGTTTAAATTTTTTTTAAAGGTTTTCTTTTATGTTCAAAGTTTTTATTTTCCCCTTGAGAATTTAGTTTGTTAGGTGTTTGTTTTCACTATTTAAACAATTGATGGAGATTCTTCATTTTCTTATTACTTTATTGTAGGGTTTTTTAGATGGTGGTGTCTAAGCACCTTGTAGCACCACATTAAATGCAATGGTGGGGTGCCTAGAAACCATTAGATCTTAACGTTAGTAAGATTTAACATTGTTTAAGCACCCCACTACTACATTCAATGTGGGCTTGCAAGGTGTTTAGGCCTTTCTCTCTTATATTGAAAGATTGGATCACTAACCCATTTTATTTAATTCTAACTTTGGCCTAGAATCAAGCATTATTCCATCTTTTTAACTTTAGACATAGCATGTTGATAATCTCGTTATTTCCACACTCATAATCATCCAATAATCTACCATCATACAAATCATTTTTCCTACTTAAAATCCAATAGGGGTGTTACTCTAAAAGTGTAATGTCCATTGCCAAAATATGCTAACTCAACTTGCATAAATTTTTAGTTTTCTCTTTTATGCATTTTGGCAAACACTTTGTATGCAAACATTTCTTTAAACACTTTGTATGTGAATAAAATGAAACATTCACAACAGGGATATTTCTTCATACATTGTGTGTGAATTAAACATGAAAATCCTTGATAGAGTTCCCAAAGCACAACCAATTTTATTAAATTTGATCAAGAAATTACATGCAAAATATTAATTTTTGGAACCTAGAAATTACTTCAGCAACTAACACGAATTGGCTGTGAGACTGAGATGAAGCATATGGTCTCCAAAAATACGATTGCAATCTCCTCAATCAATTCAGCTCTCTAGGAAAGAATTTGACCCCTGAAGATCAACTTGACTTCCTCTTAGAAGTTGGTCCTCAAGAAGGAACTCGACCCCCTCAAGATTAATTCAACCTCTCTATATATAAAATACGAAATTCTTGTAGACAAATGGATCAATCCATTCTCAAGCTCAACATTCTCTAGCAAAAATATTATCATTAAGCACGTGTGAGAAATATGGATGATTCCTCCTCCTTGATCGGCTAGGGTGGATATGTCTCACCACAAAAACTAATCTTGATTAGGTAGGATGGATATGTTTCACCACCAAAAGTAATCCTCACGAGGGTTTAACACCCTTTACTCGAAAGCTCCAAGAACTCACCAAAATCAATTTAGAAAAATAACTAATGCATAGTCAAAAGTGAGCTCTAGTTCTCTTTTTATAACTTTATCATTGGAATACCATGGGTTTCTCTTCTATAACCCTTTTAAATTTAATTATTCAATGTCACTTTTATATGTTGCTTTTTCACCCAAATTATATTTAAACACTTAAATTAATTGATCCCCTTTTTACCGAGTATAGTCTATGGGAATTAAATATGATATTGAGTCCTCCTCCAAAAGTGATCATCCGGAAAGGGACATAACAATCCTCCCTTCCTCATATTTCTTTCCCTTAAGTGATCCAAAACCTTCATATCAATACAGGGATCCCAAATATGCCTATAGAATGCTTCAACATATATTCGTTGTACCGTCCTAACACAACTAAAACAAACATCACTATTGTGGAGCAATTTGCTATAATGTAATCTATTTGTCATAAAAACCCCCATTAAAATTGAAGGGCACAACTCCTCATGATTCAATTTTACAATATATCCCATGTATCCTTCAAGGAGGATTCCAAGTTTCAATTCATCCTCCCATTTTTTCATCTTACTCATAGAAGTATCAATGTACAAATTTACTTCATTTACCATAATTTGATTACTAATTTGTGACTGACTTGTTGTGAATATTGTGATAACCTCCTTCCCCAAATCATCATCAATCAGAATTGGCCCAACCGTGAAATCTCTTTCAACATCCTCTTCATTCTTGTGCAATATATGTACTTGAGACACCCATGGGGAAAACTGATGATATACTTTACTCACCATTTCTCCCTTTATAACTGACTATGTAACCTGCTTGCTTGAAGCCTAATAGGAAAGCACCTAGTATTGTTTGGATGAAAGATATAAGCACAAGAAGTATCATTCTATCCTACTTTCGTGTTGCCATCACTTGCATTTTACCAGCAAAATGATTGATGTATAGGAAAGGCTACTCTATATTTAGGATTTATAATGTCCATCGGCAATCCTGTTGAATTGGAAAACACCATATGAATCCCATTTGAGTCGATAATTACTTTCCCATTTATATGTTCCGGTTTCACTAAAGAGGTCCAAGATGTTTCTGTATTCAAGCTTCTGTGATCCATAATGAATTAAGCAAAGT
>Ga0068628_1000246_pt1 | contig 16691 bp, 13 predicted proteins | sample InSIn2gowninarea_FD_77431 | JGI IMG/M metagenome (GOLD analysis project Ga0068628, IMG submission 77431) | Clean room microbial communities from NASA Spacecraft Assembly Facility at Jet Propulsion Laboratory, Pasadena, California, USA -... ... | reverse complement strand
TCATAAACATAGTCATGCCCAAGGAATAAATTTAAATCCAAATGGACTTGGAATACCATCACATTGATATATACAATCTTTCCTCCCAAATTAATAGGAAATTGAGGAAGGATCCCTAACGGTTGATTCAGTCCTCTGTTACAAGCCAATATATTTTGGGTAATAGGCACGAGATGCGGAGAGCCGAAATATTTCCAAGTAGTTGAGGATATAATACTAATAGATGCACCTTCATATATGACTGTGCTAGGTATGGCCATATTATAATTCTGTACTATGATCTGGAAGGGCACAATATCCTACCAGTCGACTCCAATCAAAGGAAGTGACCATAATACTTTGAGGGGGTGTTGTGGATATGGGAGAATTACCCCCTTCTTCTATGGGAACATGATAACTGCTCTCCTGTGTTGTGGAAATGAGGGGATTTCCCCCATCGTGTCATGGGAATGGGAGGATTTCCCCCTGTATCTTTGGAACAAGAGGATTTCTCCCTAGTTCATTGGAACCTTAAGAAATGAAAAGAACCTGAGCGGTATGAAGTTCACTCTCTACGAGAAAGGCACGATGAAATTAAGGTGGAGTCAAATCAACCATTTTCTCAACCAATAGTTGATTGGGAACAAACTCATGGGATTCATGTTCAGATAGAGTGGGATTGACTGGAGACAAATTTTGATTAATCACTTCATCAACTAGTGGAGGATTGGGAGAAATCTTTTGATAATTAGCTAGAAGACAAGGCTGATAAGTTGTAAGGTTCTCGAACAATTTGGATGATTCATCCATATAAGGACAAAGGTGAATAGGATGATTCCCTTCACATAAGCTACAGGGAAACTTAACTTTTCCCTTTTTCCCATGGACTTTACTATCACTATTTAATCACCAACATGATCTCCAGAGGCTAATGACAAAGGCTGATGTGAGACTGTGGACCACACTTCTAAGACTTGAGGGATATGAGGACAATATTTAAGAAGTTGGCCACCCTTACATAACTTGCAAGGGAATTTAACTTTGCGGGGCTTATTGGAAGGTTTCTCCATACTAGTTGCAGTAGTAGCAATGGTTGCTTTATTGCCCCCCTGCTTATTTTGCTTCTTCTTCTTCATTCGTTTCTTCTTCTTCTTCTTAGCTTCCTAGTTACTAGAATAAATACTTTCACCAAGAGAGGAACAAGAAAGGGATCAAGAAACAATAAGTGAAGAAGGCAAAAGGTCAACTTTAGGATCAACTTGAGGTTGATGTTGCTCAGGTGGAAGAGTACTTGGTTGAGGAGCAATTTGGACATTTGAAACTATAGGGATTGAAAACAACCAAACTAGAAAACCAATGGTAAATACAAGAAGGGACAACATTTCCATATAAGGAGCACCAATATTTCCAAAAGAAGGAAAAGGACCAAGATTCTCGTCAAAGGGTTTTCCTTGATTGGTAGACTCAGGAACTGTTGCCGTTAGTCTCAACCTAAGATCCACTAAGGAGTTATTCCACGGGGAGAATATTGTTCTGCAATCATTTAATTTCTTTTAGAAATTAAAGACACAAAATAAAAGAAAGGGGTAACTAGGCAGATAAGGATTCCCAAGTCACTGTGAATTGTGATATACCACATTTGTAAACCAAGGATTTATGTATGTGTCGGAAATATCCCCAAATTTTTTATTTAGTGTATCACATGTGACAAGGTGACTGACTCAAATTCCTAAGCCTGGCTTGCATCCTATGGTGGAATTTCAAAATATACCCAGAGGTACGTGGAAGTGCAGTCTGTATTAGTGTTGTCTAATGCGTAATCGTTCGATGAGAGCATTATGATATACTCAGAGTACATGGAGCATCATCTGATATACTCAGAGTACATGGAGCATCGTCTGATATACCCAAAGGTACGCGGAGAATGATTTTATATACCTAACATACGTGGAACATGATATCACCCCCTAAATGTAACACTAACAAGTAACAAAAACTCTTATGTTTAAAGACATTATAACATGTCTCTAGCCTAGCCCTCTATGTGTGTCATTAAGTTTCAAAAGCTCCTTAGGTTAATTGAGTGAATTTTAGAGCTTATCTTGAATTATGTTTCCACTTCAAGGCTTAAAACTTGATGTCAGCTGAACACACCTATGATGCAACTAATATGACAAAAATAACTTTTGTCATTTTCTTTTTAACAATGAAAGGCCTAAGTAAGTAGGGGAATAAGAAATCAATCAACAATGCAACAAACACATGATGCAACAATCGATCTCCTCATATTCACTATTCCAATCAAAATAAAATCCCTATATGCAATGGAAATAATTATTTTTTCTTTTCTTTTCTTTTAATGTTTCAAATGCAAAGAAACATATGAATGCAACTTGATCACTGAAAAAAAGAAACCACACAAACTTTAACTGTAATGCAAAAGTTACTTTTCAAATTCAACAATCAATTTATTCATACAAACCCTAATTGACAAGAAGAAAGGAAGAACGAAACAAAATGTTATACAAAAGGTGATGACACTCAGATATGATTAACACTCGTACACGAAATTTCACCCAAGGGATTGGTCTTTCCAAGACATAGAAAAAAATCAGAGACTCAAGAAAAAATTACTTGACCAAAGAAGAATGAGGAAGAATGTGAAGAAATGAAATTTTTTTCATCCTACAGGATCATCGCACGTGCAGAACAAAAACCAATGCAATACAACGCAGATATAGAGAAGGAACAAGTGCGTTGAAGCGCTTTGTCTCATAATAGGGAATACATTGGAGCTATTTTAGTCAAAACAAGACACAAGAAACTCAACCAAGCTCAAAAGTATGTTTTCCTAAGGTAAATCAATGTCTGAGTGAGTCAATTAAGATCCCTTTAAGAGGTGAAAAGATTCTAAGATCAAGGAAACCATTAAGGGAAGAATTGTTCCCCAGTATGGTCGCCAATTTGTTATATGAAATTTTCATGATTGTAGACAAAGGTGAATTCTCTAGATCTAGTGGCATGATCTAGAACAATAGAAGACAAAAAGACTCAAGTTTCCCTTAGAGAAATTAGAGAATGGGAAAGAATCATACCTAGAATCTGAAGCAAGCCTCTCTTTCCTCCTTTCTTATAAGCTCCAACTCTAGCTCCAAGTGTCATAATTAGAACCTGCACACACAACTAAAACAAGCAAAGGAACCAAAATTCACCTAGCATAATATAAAATCTCTATTCAATGAATCAATATGGCATTGAGATACATGAGTGCAAACATAACACAACAAATATAGGAAAACAAGATGCTCTTTGTATTGATAACTATAGGAGAGAGTTTACAACCATAAATAGAAATTGATCTTGTAGATGTCTCCCCAAGTTGACTCGTCCCTCCTTGTCACAAAGCACACCTCAACACCAACCCTATTGCATGATTGTGATGACTCCTTTAGGTTCAAAGCAACAGCATGAGGGCACTATCAATCTCCAAAATCCAACCTAATAATCTGCAAAAGCCAATCCATACCTTATGGGAGGCAATAAATATATAGGGTAAACATGGCAGTTTAGGATTTACCAATCTAGGCTTGAGATTCACATATGATGGGAGGATGAGATCAAGGGATAAGAGATAATGTCTCCAAGATAGGATCATATAGAAATTCGAGATCTCTATCCATGGTAAATAATTAAAACCACCTTGGAAGCTTCTAGAAGAGGAAGCTTCGGAAATAATTTTTATTTTTCCCAAATTTCTACAATTAGTACACTTGCAGAAGGGAGAAAAACATATTGATCAGTGCTGGCTAACATGCATGCAACATGCGCTGAATGCGAGTGGCTAAGGAGGCAAGGTGCGTCGAGGTTAAAAAATAAATTTTTTTGAGCTAATTGTCCCAGAAACTTAGACTTTCTGGAGAAGTGATACTTACAGATTTGTGAAGGGGTTATGACAAAGTGTTCTAGGATGTTGATTGATCTGATTTGCAGGCCTATTGCGTTGATGTGACAAAATGGTATGTAACAAACTGCATAACTTAAAAGAATAATACCTAGTAACTGGAATAGTGGAAATTTCATTGTTTTCACTCTTCTTTATGATGTTAATTGAATCATTATTTATCTAGCAGTATATTATGACAATAGATCTATGCATAAATAGGTTACACATGTAAACCGTGAGAAGCATATAATTATAAATGCAAGTGAAACACAGGATCACAACACATCAACAAGTTAATGCCATCTTCATCACATAGAGACACTGGTTATTAAGTGGAAAACCTAACAGGGAAAAACCATTGTTACTATTGTCTTTGTCTTCTTTTATTAATATTTAGAAAATATTATTTTACATCTTGCAATGACACAAAATTTTACCAATGTGTAGTCACCTACCTATTGGAGGCTACTACCTCCTATTGCTTCTCTAACTACCACTGGAAGGAAGCTACTACTCCCTAAGCAAGTTCTCTAGCCACCACCATAAGGAAGTTACCACTCCCTCACTGAAGGCTCCAACCCTCAAACCCTTTTTGGAATTCGTTTCGAAATCTTTCACATCAGATCCACCTGCAACAAAACCCAAATCTTGTAGGCCATGTTTCATCTAATTTTCAAACTAGACCAACACAAACTTTATTCTCAATCATTAAATACAAAATTGACCATACAATCTCCTCTGCAAAACTAACGACAAGATCTCTCTACAATAACTGAATCAACTAGTGGTAAAACATAGTTTCATACATAAACAATCAATATGATATAAAACCATTCATTATATACAATAAATGAAAACAACCAATCTATGTTCTCATTAGTAACAAAGAACTAGAAACTATAGTAGCATCAAATTCTGTTCCCATACATCAACAACGTAATCACAAACCTAATCTCAACATTACTTAGAAAATGATCAAGACAATCAACAACTAAGATCAATCATCAAAACCTATCTCAACCATACAAGCCTTCACATCACATTACCTGGCAGTATACCCACTCATTTCTTATTAACTTGAATACAAAGGTAACAACACATAGACTATCAAGTGGGACACAACAACAGTAAATCATCTAGCAATACATTCTCTCAACAATATTTGAGCAGTCTCTTTGACTGATACTCTGGTCACAACTCTAGTAGCCAATTCTAGTAGCCAATTCTTTGACTCACCTCAAACATCAAACTTATAGGCACAAACATTTTTTATACAACCATATAGAACTCTGTGACAAACATTAACCCTCAGTCCAAATTATGGCTTTGATCATTACAAGCAAGGTACTAGCACATCATATTCTAACTTTGCAATATCCAATCAGTAACAACAAGACACGCCCTACAAAGTGCCAAGTCATAACAATAATACATCATAGAGAGCATTATCACTTCAACCAAGGAAAAATTATGAACCAAATTCTCAGCAAAATTACAATAAAGACATAGTAGTTATAAGGCTCTAATTCAAGACACATGCAATGTTGTAACTCATTAAGTGTTGTCTTCATGAATTTCCACAACCATAGCAAGCATCAATCAATTCATGGAAATATATCAACATAATAAACAACAACAACTATGACAAAACCTCCCTCAACATCATATCAATATTTTCCATACAACCTTAGTATCCATAAAATGACAAAACCCTAATAAGCGAGTAGCTTACAAGTTTATACATTCTAGTGACCTCTATATTTTTCAAACCAAAAAATATACCAGTATTATGTCCCAACAAAACTCACTTTTAGTCATTATTCTTTTGTCATATATGCTCCAATATCAAACCAACAACCGACAACATAAATTCCTCTCGCTAAAGATCAACCTGATATAACCCTAGCATCCAACTCATACCCACTTAATACTACTCAACAATATCATCACGGGCCTATAGATCAAAACAATAACAACTACACCAAGATATATTTGTTCATGCAACATAACCAATGTTAGTATGTAATACTTTTTCCATCCATGATTTGTTTCATTCACACAACATACCACAAGCCTCTGTTACAGGCAGATACAAACAATTTTCTCTCCTATCTACAACCATCACTTTAGATACCACTGGACCTATACTTCATGCAACCATACAAATCCCTACTATCAAATTATGTCAACCATGCACATATCAAAACCAAACTCAAAGATTCTACCACAATCATGTGCATAGCTCACTTAGGAAGCTCATATTGTCACATTTAACAAGATCTTGCAATTGCACTAGATTAGAACTAGACTATATAGCTCAAGCATAATGTGATTACAAGGTTTTATATTCACTTCAGAACCATGAAAGCCTTTACATTTGTAAAACTCAATTTGAACCAGAGACTAACATTTCCAGTACTGATATAATAGATTAGATCTACGAGTTAACTCTAGATTAATTCAATGCAAACGTAGATTATTTCAACAAATTAACAAAGATCATCAAGTTTAATCCAACCATGAATCACTATGCATTCAAGCTCTTGGACTCCTTCAAAAACACAATCACACACTTCCTCAGATCTATCTCATCACACTTACCATTTACAAACAAACCACACAATAAATAAACATTATCCAACAATTACATTGGAATATATCTATAGTAATTCATCAATGTGATTTAATAACAAAAGACTTGTTCATATGCAATTAGATATAAACATTACACCAAAATTCATACATCTTCACCATCTCTATTGTAGAAACAACTTACTTGAATCCACCATACTTGTATCATATCTCTATAAAACAAACCAGATGAATCATCGTTTCGTACACTTCTTTGACTCTGAGCCAGAATAAAACAATTGGACTAGAGGTGATCCCATATTAGACTCCTCAAGTACACCCAAACAATGAATCATCATGCGAATTTATAATATTTTTTCCCTTCAATTACCTTGGGTAAAAACCATATGTTTTTTATGGTTTCAATTAAACCATCGATCACATGAGTTCCTTTGGAAATTCAATAGTTTGTCCATTGATTTTTAATTTTCTTCACCTACAGGCATCATCGCAAGGATAACATTATCTCCCAGGGAGGATCATCACATGGAAAACATGAGCACCCAGTGAAGATGTTGAATCATTTCCCTGTGCTAGTTATCTTCCTAGTGAGGAAGATAGTCTAACTTGAGAAAAATCCTAGGTGCTCTGTCCAGAACATTTAGAAACTAATTCGATAACTTGCGAGACCTTTGTACCACCTTTCTATAGCTTAGAAACACGTTTACAACACAACAAGTATTGGAAATTCATACAAACCATGGACAAACTAGGAACAAATCAGATTGACATTAATTCCAACCATTCAATCAACCATAATGCTAACAATCCCCCCCTTTGGCTTTGCTTTCAACCTCCTACAAAACACCAATTCAACCACTCCTTATCTTCCCCTTTGACATCAATGACAAACGTAGGCTAGTCTCTCGAAAGAATGCCATGTTTCACAATTGAATACACTATATCAACTACCCTGCACAAAAAATATGAATATCATCCACTGTCTACAAGCTATAAATGGGCCCACTGAACCTTAGGCATACAAATATCATGAACCTTATGTTGTCGTATACATTTTCTTAAATAAGAGACCCATATAGCCTATGCAGTCTAAAAGTGAAATAAGAAAACATCAATCATTTGAGAAATTTGGAGGTCTAAAATGGGCCTCCTAAGGAATATTATAAAACTACAGTGGAAATAATAAAATAAGATAAATTACATCATCAAATTTTAGAGGGAAAAAAGAAAAAAACTACTTTTTCAACTTATCTCCTTATGGTTTTACTCAAATTTCGAGTGGGAGCACTTGTTGGATGCGAAATTTAATTCCTATCCAAGGAGTACCTATGTTGCATACTTTTGATGGATCTTTCTACATGAAAAATGAGAAATACATGAAAAAATGTGATTGCAATCATAATTTTCATGTATTTCTCATTTTTTGTGTAGTAAGGTTCATAAAAAGTATGCAAGATGGGTACTCCTTGGATGAGGAATTAAATTATGCATTCAACGAGTGCTCCTACTTGAAATTTGAGTAAATTTATAGGGAGATAAGTTGAAAATATGAGTTGAAAAAGTCGTTTTTTTAATCCTTTTATTTTTTTACTTCCAAAATCGTGAATCATTCCCCATGGTTGACATGGTCATCTTGAATCATATTGGTTCTTATAAAGTTGATTTTGGTTGTACATTTTTGTTTTGAGGCTAATTTTTTAGCTCAAAATTTCTCTAATGGTACAGGGTTGTATGTAGGGTGCATTTAAGTGCTTTACATGATGACTCATAATGAAATATTAAATGAAAATCTAATTTGACTACTTGTGAGCTCTCTATATACATACATAGCTCTCATTGAGCACATTAGGTCACCTCATAATCCATTCGGGCACAAGAAGTTCTTTAATGGTACTAATAGTATAGAAACTCTAGGTGGATTTCAACAAACAATAACACTATTAGTAGCTCATAATCTCATCACATTATGTTATCAAGATCAATACATTGCATGCTTCAAACAATGTGATCAAACACCAACATAACCAAAAATCTAACCAAAACATGCATGTTCATGACAATATGTGACATAGGCATGATCTCTCTAGCTCGACCAAATGAATTCATACAAGACTATGCAAACCCTAACTGTACAACTTGGAACATCATATATATTATCATACACCTACAATAAGACACTATCAAATAATACATGAAGAGGCATGACAAATTCTCTAGCTATGCCTTTTCCCTTTTCTGCAACATAATGCCAATAATGAATAGTTGAAACACTGGAAGCATATGAGATTCCCCCTAGAAACATGTCATATTTTCTCATCTCCACATCTTGACATCATTATCAAAAGCTTCAGCGAAAGCAACGTTAGTAACATGTAATCAAAATCAAAATAACATGTATCACAAACTTTGGCAATACAATATTTTGCCACCAACATATCACAACCTTAGGTGCATTCATCATTTAATTGCATCAAGAGCAATCCAATTTGTATCAAATCACAACTATGAACATGTGTTGAGAAATCTATAGGGCAGTAGTTAGGATGATTTCTCTTTATTGATAACTACTTGTGATGTCTTATTAGTTGTCTTACTTATTAGCTTCTTCTCTTATTATTATGTTTGTTCTTATCATCAAACAACTACCAAAACAAGAACAATAGTACACAAAAACACAAAATATAGGCTGCAAGCGAGGTTCAAAACCTCTCCACTTGAGAGGAAAACCCGTAAATCTCTTCTCTTATTATAGATTCTTCATTTGACAAGTTCCAAGACCTTTAGTCCAAGACCAATACCCTTCTAAGACCAAGTCCGACCTCCTTGATGATGTGTTTCCTTTTTCCAAGTCAAATAGAGTCAATTCTCTTCCAACAACACAATTTTTACCCCCAACTTCAAAATTTTGGCCTCTACTGTAGGTCTGAAATTTTCGGCCCCTGCAACTGCTGCTGCATTGTCATAACATCATTCAACACTCCTATAGTTTTGATGATTTGGTATGGCCTTGGGCATCCCTTTCCCATACAGACTTTATCATTTATTAAAAAACAATATTTTTAATTCCATACACGACTCTGCCCTTTAAAAAGCACATACACACTGGGGTAATAATACAAAACCTGCGTATATTATTTAAAATATGAAAAAATAAAATAATATCCTATTTTTTGGGTGGGGTTTATGGGTTTCATAAAAATCTCACCTACAAGGGCCCGTGGTATGACTGAATCAACTGATTTCTGGTGGTATTTATACGCCTCATGTGAATGCCTAATGAGATGAAGGAGATAGGATATTGACATTATAGTCTTTTCGACCCCCAAATCAAGTCTGATTTTCCTTGTGCCTCATGCACTCCCAGTCATAGGAAACCCTTGTTTCCTTGCATAGATGATCATCCTTAATTATATGGCATCCTTTTGCACATGCTTGAGAGGTGATCTTTGAGATTTTGATTGGACAGATCCAGAGGAAGGTTTTGTTGGTGTCATGGTCAGATAAGGTTGTATTGCTCCACTACTCTTTGTTGATATCAATAAAGAAGCTCTGTCTAGTTTTCGATATGTTATGATCTCATGTTTTTATGATTCATGTGTAATATGTCATGATTTATATGTTTATGCTTGATGATCTAACATGTTTATTATGCACACACTTTGAACTACTTCCTATGTATATGATTCTCTGAACTCTGTTGCATGTCTGCTCTCTTGGGAGGAAGCAGAGGGTTTGGACCCTATGGGATCGACATCAAATGTAGGACCTACAAATACTTGTCTCAAACCCAAATTTGGTAGTTTATATAGTTTTCTTGCTTGAACGTATGCTTCTTGTTGATTGTTTGCCTTCGATTTGTTGAGGTTGTCAACCCTTACCTTACGGAATTTTTTCCCACTAATAGAATTAGCAACTCCACTGGGGAATACAGTCACGTATTTCCTAGAAGGGTTGTTTTTCCCTTGGTCTGGGCTTTTCTCTCTTGTTTCTTGATTTTTCTACTATTGTTGACTCATTTTTAGTTTGGGCAATCAGTCTGAGCTTCTGGATCAGGTATGTTTTTTTCCCTATTTTTCTATATATATTCTCTTTTTGTTGTACACGTAAGCTTATATATGTGGTTTCTGTGAAAGAAACTGATGTATACGCTATTTTCTTTGAAAATAATCACATGTATACGTGGGTTTGTTATTACATAGTCGCATATATTTGGGAAAAAAATGAAATTTTCAAGTTTTTCCTTCAGTCAGGGGTGTAGCCTGGTTTTTTCTGCTTTCTTGAAGTCATCTACAGTTTGGAATGGCCTTGTTTCTTGTTGCCGTCGGTTTCTTTATCTCTTTTTGCAAAAATATTTTGTCAACCTAGGGTTTGCATTTTTTTGAAGTGTTTGCATTTGAAATTTGGGTTTCATACCTTCTTTGTGAAGTGTGTGATTGTTCTATGCTTTTGAGACAGTGAGTTGGTTCTCAACTTGCTTATAATCCAGTCTTTTAATTACTTCGCTTTGCTTTCTTGAAGTTGACTCATTTGGTTTCTTTTTTATTATTTGAGAAGGGTCTTTGCAATTTTGATTCAGTGAAGGATTTTGGTTCTCTGAACTCTTTCTATCTTTTTGAATCTTTTATGTATCTTCTAGGTCAAGTTGTTCAAGTGTTTTGGTCTCTTATTTGCTTTAGTCTTATCATCTTGGTGATTGTTTATGGCTTGTGAAATTTGGAGTCTTTTCGCTTGATTTTGACCTTGAAGTGATTGATTGCTTTGCCTTCTTGAAATTCTTGTCATAAGTCCTTAAAAAGAAAATAAGAAAAGACATTTGTTTTTTTCCTTTCTTTTCTTTGGTTTTTGGTGTTTTGGCCTTTTTGGCTTTCCAACAAGTGTGCAAATCTTTGCTTGAGGTTGAAATTTGCTTCGTTTGGCAGATCTTTTCTTCGATATTTGTTTCTCCTTGCTTGTCAAATTTTGGCTTTTGGTCTTTGAAAGAATACATGTGTTTGTTTTAGATGCATTACGGACATCATTCAATTCTTTTTGTTAGTTTTTGAATGTGTGAATGCAAAAAAAATAAAAATAAAGAATTTTTACTTTATTAAGTTCCTTGTAGAACCTTTGTAGAAATCAATTTTCATTGAAGAAATTGAGTTTCATTTTCATGTAGCTAGGTTTTCTATTTATTTCTTTCACGTCAAAACACCATCAGCTGCACTTCTATTTCCCTATGTCCTAAATAACAACCACTTAAAATAAGCGCTTAATTAAAATGAACTAGACTTTTATTTTTGTCATAGATACATCAACTAGTCTAGGACATTGGGACCTTGGAATAGGTCCGTGGAGAGTAAACTCTCTAAGGCCACTTGAATTGAAAGTATAGAAGTTTTCTAAAGTGTGGAAGTCCAGTCTCGTTAAGTTGTCTGGGAAAGCTATTCTAACACATGAGTTAAGAACGAGGATGTGTGAAGGTAAGGAACAAGAGATACCCCATCTCCTACTTGTTGGATCACGTGTCCATGACTGTTCCCTCAGCTTTTGATTACGAACTGGTGACCTTAGTTTCCTTTCCTAGGGACCACACATGTGACTGTGGGGGGGAATGCATGTGGTACTTGTGGCATATGTTGCATCAACTTCATAGTACTTTTGGAGGGTGCCCTTGCGAAGCTTGGGTACTTGCACTGCAAAGGCTATTGTTTGGAGGTCAGCGTAACTGCTTTTGATACCTTCGCGGGTAATCTTGGGCTGTAATTATCCCAAACTAAATTCGAAAGGTCCTTTTCTCCGTTTTCTTTTATTTTGGTGTCTGGTCCTAATAACCTAGAGAATAAATACCTGGAAGCTAATTGTTTGGATGTTTCTTTAGGGAATTGAGTGCTCTTTGATCTTTGTATTTAGTTGTTGTCTTGTCACTTTTGAACATTTGATTCTGAGTGATTGACCAACCACTCCACTAGTCTTGAAAGGCTTTTGATCTTTCTTTTGAAATTGGGGATTTGCCTCCTTAAGGGAAAAGGTTTGATGGTGCATCTCTCTTCCTTGAAAAGTCATTTGAATAATCTCGTAAGGGAAGGATCTGCATATAAGTTGGGTATGGCCAATATTCTTGTGGATGCCAACCAAAGGACCCCTCCAAAAAAGGATCCTTGTGATTTTCCTTTCCTTGGAAACATTGGTGCCCCCTTGATGGCCACTTTTAATATTCCTGGATTGAATGTTGGACTACCAGTTTGGTTGTGGTCCACTTTGAATATTCCAATTGTTCTTGAAGATTTTCAGATGAATGCTTTATTTCAAGGGCATCAAATGGGTGTTAATTGTTCATATTCTTCACAAGAAAATACAGACTTCCTCTTTCTCCTCCATCTTCTAATAAGAAATCTAAAAAGAGGAGAAAGACGAAGAATAATAAGAAGAATAGTTCTCTCCATGGATCACCACCAACCTTTACAAGTCATGTTGGAAATGTGCCTTCAGCCATTGCAAGTCACGTTGGGGGCATAAGTCTAGTCACTAAAAGTCATACTAGAAAATAATCACCTACCTATGTGAGTCATATTCTTGTTGAATCACCAGTTTCTATGAGTAGGAATGGGGGCACAATTCCTATCTCTCTCGGGAAACAGTCACTAACCTCTACAAGTCATGTTGGAGACTCTCCACCAACCACTGCTAGTCATGTTGGGGGAATGGATGTTGATAAAAAACCTAGGTGTAGAAGATTTAAACCTAAGTTCCCTTGTAAGATATGTAAGGGAGACCATCTTACTCATTTGTGCCCTAGTATTTCAGTGGTACAAAGGTTATGATCTGAATCTGAAGGTTCTCTACTCCTGAATCTGTTATGGTTTTTCAACAATCTAGTAAGCCATTGGTTGATGAAGTGGTCAAGCTAGTGCAATCTTTGGCTGATTCCACTCCTCTTTTGGGGGGTGAAATGCCTAACAACAAAGTCTTCTTGATTTCTAGTTCAGAGTCTTCTAGTCTAGGGGTCATGTCGATCTCTTCGAGTATACCCCCTCCAAGTTCTAGGAGTGTCTCGTTTGATTGGGATAATATTGTTGAGCTTCGTCTTCCTTCTGCTACACCTTTCCAAATAACAGTTAGGGTTAATTCCACAAATATCTATCGATGTATGGTGGATGAAGGATCCTCTGCGAGTATTATATCCTCCCCGTCTTGGAAAGGTTTGGGTTCTCCAAAGTCGTTGGCAACTGATAGTCAGTTGTTAGCCTATGAAAGAAGACCTGGTGAATATATGGGCGTTCTTCCTCAAATGCCTACTACTTTAGGTGGGAAGACTATCTTAATCGATATGGTGGTGGTTGATTTCCCTTTAGACTTTAATATGCTACTTGGATGTGATTATGTCTATGATATGAATGTTGTGGTGTCTTCACTCTTTCGAGTGATGTATTTTCCTTGTAACTGAAGTATTTTCACTATTGATCATCTTGCATCTAATAATAACCCTCCTAATTCAAATTTAGTTCAAAATACCCCTTGGTATGTTCCAGGTGTTCAAGTAAACTTTGCCCCACCACGGGTAAACTATGTGGCATTATACCCTCAATGTTCAATTTCTTCTGAGAAGGATCCTTTGAACTATTATTTTCCTTCATGGGACTTGGTCCCGACAATTGATTGAGTGATTTCTCCTATGGGGGCATGGGACCCCTTAATTCCCTCTTTTGATCCTTCTAGTTCTCATGATTTCTCGGAAGTTGAGTTGCCTTCGCAAGACGAATTTTTTTAAGCCATGAAGTTTCTACTACCAAAGGAGTCCTTGGCCTGAGTCCCATAAGGGGCTTGTCCTAAAGAACTATTATGTGTAAGTTGCAAGGTTGCATGGTTCCCTGTACCATATTGTATATATAAGGTACATATTTTCAAGTTTTGTATTCTATAACATAAGCTTTTATCTGAAGTTTATATATGGGATGTATTAATTTCTTTCCTAGTGTTCCTATTTATGTCTACAAAACTTTGAAGACTTCTCCTTTGGGCATTTTTATGGTTGATCTATTCTGATAGGTATTGGTTCTCGAAACTGGCATATAGGTTATGTTCTTCACCTACATTGTGCATTTATTAGTTTCCTTTTCCGTTTTAGCCCTAAGATCGACCCCACCAAGACGTGACACAAAACCTTCCCACTGCTTAGAAGTCTCATAACTTGTGTAGTAGAAGCCTACTTTATCATGAGCGCCCTAGATAGTACCTTGTTGTCACTTAGCATCCATGATGAACATTTGTTCTTAGGCTCAGGGGTCCTCTTTTAGTCCTATCGTGACTTTGCGATGAAGCCTCTTTCCTCTTCTTCTTCGTTATCTTTATGGATTTATACCCTGGAGGCTCCCATGTGTTAAGTTGTACTGTTGCATTGCATATTGACTACTTGTACCCTTTTGGCCTTAAGCCGACTTCACTTGGACTCATGTATAAGCCACTTTTGACCATGACCTTTCTGCAAGTTCAAACCATGCATTCATTAGCCTTTGTGACTTGACATCTTTTATCTATGGAAAGAACATTCCTTTGAGTGTTGATGACCGGTATTTGCCACCTTGCATTGTACATAGGAATGTTCTAATCCCAAGAACTAGCGCATATTCCCTTAACACTCGTTCTTTCCATTGTATTATAAGCATTCTTTTATTCTTTTTCAAGCTTTAAAAAAAATAAAAATAAATAAAATAAATAAATAAATAAATAAATAAAATAAAATAAAATAAATAAATAAAATTATATATTCCAAAAAAGAGTGGTAACGGGAAATTTACTTCCGTATTTGATGGCAACAAGAGTTAGTTGTGTCGCCTTTGAACAAAGCACTCAAAACAAGTCTTTCCTCGATTGGGATGGGACTTAGTTTGACTTTAGGAGAGCTATAACCTCGTTCTTGAGTCAGTCCTCCTCTAGTTGGTTATCTCTTCCAATCATATGGAGAGTTTGTTAATGCCTCCTGCATTGCAAAGTTATACAAAATTATATTATGCACCCATAGAGTCACATTTGAGTCGTGCTTTTGTTCAAGGGAATTCGACCTGTGTCTGTTATTTTTTGGTGTCCCTTGACTCATTTTCAGTTGGCCATACCTAGTCTGTCAAGTTATCTTTAGTATCACATCAGTTATTTGGTCCTTCGCTCGTGTTGGTTAAGAAGGTCTTCGTTGACTTCTTACTGGCGGGTCTGCTCTTATCGACTATGACAAATTGCTCTAAGAGTAGGCCTAGAGTCTCACCCTGGCCCTGTTTACATCATTGACAGGTGATTTTGTGCTCATCATTGATCAATATCATGGGTCTTTGACTGAGTGGTTTCCCTTGTGTTCAACGTCAGGTTACATTCTCATACATTGGGATTTATGTAATACCTTAGTTTCCATTTGACCCTATTTTTGGATTCCCCGCCGATGGGTTATCTCCCATTATTGGTTGGTTCAAAGGGTGCCTGCCATGTGCTAGCCACATCTTGTGTATGCTAGAAACGTACTTCAGAATGGTTACTTCATCTCTTTTCATCTGAGTTCTTCTCAATTATCAGTATGTGGGTTATACTCGCACTAGTTGATGTGGGATGCATTAATGCCTTCCTTCTAGCAGATCTTTTCCCATCGACTCCAACTCATTGCTCTAGGAACAAGATCTACAGTTATTTTTTCAGTACCTTAGGTTTTGCAGTCATTAGTGGCAAACTGCTTCGCTATCGGTAATGAGAATACATCAATGTCTCTAGATTGATAGATTCTCTTAAGTGTTTGACTTCAACACATTTATTCACACTTGTTAGATTGTACTAGGGTACATTGACTCTCATCATCATTATCGATGAGTTTCCTCGCATTTGTTAACGATATACATCTATAACGGTAATCAAACGATTTATCACATGGTCGACGTCAGCTCATTTCTTCCCATAGTGTAGAAATGTACCATCTGCGGTAGGTGAAGACCTCGGGTTGTGTCAACATTTTGGCTAACTTATCAGCTCGTTTATTTTTCTACCAGTGTTACCAACGAACCTTATATGTTACATTTAATCACAACAACATAGTTTATGCAGTGCCACTAGTCCACCTATATGATTGGCTACTATTATCAGGATCAGTTATGTAGCATTAGTGATCGCACATTCTTCGAGCATCATTGATCATATTTTCTTCTATATGTGATATTGAGACATA
>Ga0068628_1000245_pt1 | contig 16711 bp, 16 predicted proteins | sample InSIn2gowninarea_FD_77431 | JGI IMG/M metagenome (GOLD analysis project Ga0068628, IMG submission 77431) | Clean room microbial communities from NASA Spacecraft Assembly Facility at Jet Propulsion Laboratory, Pasadena, California, USA -... ... | reverse complement strand
GATGCGGATGACCTTGCGTTCGACAGCGCTGAGAACAGGCGAGATGGCAAGAGGGAAAGCATAATGGTTCGAGTCGAGTTCGTCGGTGTTCTTGGGGTCACGCATGTACAGGAAGCACTGGTACATGCGCTCATCGTCACCCACGCCGTCCGAGCCGTAGATCCAAGGGTCGCAAACAACAGCGGTGCCTTCGGGCAGTTGCAACTTCGCAATCTCAGCCTGCACGCCCTCGTCTTCCAGAGCCAACTTCTCAATGTCCAAGATTTCTTCTCCATCTCCTGCAGCGTGTACATTGGGTCCAAGTCTAACGTTGCTCTCGACTGTTGATGTCGTCAAGTTGACGATGGCTTCGTGTAGTTTGTTCTAGCCAAAGGTCAGTGTCTGTGCCCTCCAGAAAGTCAATGGCTGATTGCCTACAGTCTTGCGGATGTAGTAAGCGATCATGACTCTGCGGTCAATGCTAGGGAGGCTTTGTCCCTTGAACTCGGCTTCAAGGTAAGGGACCATCTCAGCCTTTGCAGGCTCCTCGAGTGTGAGGACCTTGAACTGAAGGTCCGTCTTCTCGGGCCATTGTGTGCGGATCAAAGAGGATGCTGCGTGAATCTCCTGTGCTGACAGTGGCGCAAGTGGGTGAGCCACGGTTGTCTTTGATGTGCGGACAGGCAGTGATGTGTTTTGTTGGAGAGACATTGTGAATGCGTGCTTTGGAGAAATGCTAGAGAGAGACAGTGGGGCGGCACAGAAGGTTTATAACATGGCCAGAGAGAGCAAGAAAGATAAGACACCTACTGGCACAGTGGAGTCGCCGATCTGCAATCAGGGTCGTGGGGCTCTTGCGCCTATCTCCGTATACCACTCATGCATGCATCTTGCCCGCTCTTGCCTTAGATATGATATCTGCGATCATGCTCCTCTCAGAACGCTGACAGTGATCATCTGTACCTCAATCATACTGGTCGCATTCAATCGTTATGAGATGGCTCTCAGGCGCTTGATTTTCATGACCAACAATTCGCCTGTCAACAGAATCTCAAAACTTTGGCCGACCCCACGTTGTCCGATTGAGTAAGTCTATGCGAACGCTCGCATGTGCCGTGCCCTGTAGTACGCACTACTTGTCCCGAAGAGGAAGAACAAGTGAGAAAAATTGTCACTGCGGCAGTCGACGCATCGTTATCGGCGGCGCATTGGATTAGCCACTTTGACCGTCTGCCGGTTCTTCGCGACAAACATCTTCTCAGCACTGCGTTTTGATTTCATAAGCGATGCTTGGGGTGAGACCGAGGTTTGAAGGCAGTCCGCGAAGACTCTTTCGCCAGGCGCTTTGCGGTTTACGTAGACCAGATGTTTACACGTCATCAAACTGTTTGGAGAGGAGGCGGGTAAATGCTCATGCCACCGTCGGAGGCTCAGCATCATTTGGGTTGATAGCATGTCGATACCAAAGCAATAAATCCACCGTGAGTTCTGCTCTTGCCGGCCAAAAATTTGTCTAAAGGTGACCCTGGTCGGAGTAGATCAGCCGAGATACCGACATCAGGCAGCCATCCCGCATTGATGCAAGGTGTCAAGCACCTGACAACGTTTACAACAACTTACCCATCGACCAAACATACATCAAGCCCAACATGGACCCTTCAAAGAAGAAGCAATATCTTGCTGATAGCCCGCCATCTGTCGTGCCTTTGGTAATCAAGCCGCACTTCGAAGCACTTGCCCACACTGAGCAGCTCTATTCGCATTATATCAGCAGGGCTTGCTTCGCTGGTACTAGAGTCGTCCTCAGACAGGTTTCCCCGGAATCCGAACCCATCTACGATTTCATTCTGAGTCTGCACAACCACTGCAATGGTGACTACTCGAAGCTCAAGTCCGAGACTGGCCTCGACGATGAGGACATGAACCACTGGTTGCACTATGCTGCCCAATTCCTTGGCAATGCTGGTAACTACAAGTCATTTGGTGACTCCAAGTTCATTCCCCGTTTGGCTCCGGAGAAGCTTGCGGCTCTAGGAAAGGTTTCTGGCGCATCCAAGCACTACGAGCTTTGCAAGGATGCTTTCTATGAGACCAAGGTTGAAGACCTTATGCACCTCGGCTATCCACCTCAGCACCTCACAACTTACTACCCAGACTCTCCTGAGATCACCAAGGAGGAGATTGCAGCCGTGGCAGACTTTGTCAAGGAGAACGGAAACCTGCTCCCTGAGAACACTCGTCTGAAGAAGTTATCATCAGGAGACTTCGAACTTCTCATCGCTTCTGCAGACACTGATCTTGCCAAGTCAGAAAGAGACGTTCCTGAGACCTCATTTACCCTGGATACTGAGCCTGTTAAGGGTAAGAAGATTACTCTCAAGTATGGAGACCACGCAAAAGAGATGGAGAAGATCGCAGCTTTCCTCACCCAAGCCAAGAAACACTCCGCCAACCAGTATCAGAATGACATGCACAGTGAGTATATCAAGTCTTTCAAGACCGGCTCAATGATCGCCCATGTCCAATCCCAGCGTCATTGGATCAAGGATAAGGGACCTGATGTTGAGTCAAACATCGGTTTCATCGAGACTTACCGCGATCCCCACGGTATTCGCGGAGAGTGGGAAGGTTTCGTCTCTATGGTCAACAAGGAACGTACTAAGGCATTTGCTCATCTCGTTGCTGAAGCCCCTAAGAACATCAAAAAGCTTCCTTGGCCCGCTGAGTTCGAGAAGAGCTTCGTCGCACCTGACTTTACTGCTTTGGAGGGTTTGACGTTTGGCGGCTCGGGTATCCCTGCTGGTATCAACATTCCCAACTACGACAGTGTTCGTCAGGATCCTGAAGGTGGTTTCAAGAACGTCAGTCTGTCCAACGTCCTCTCAGCCAAGCCCCCGAACGAGAAGATTCCATTCATCAAGGATGAGGATATGGAACTGTACAAGAAATACGCCGATGCTGCCTTTGAGGTCCAAGTCGGTCTTCACGAACTGCTTGGCCATGGTTGTGGCAAGATCCTGCAAGAGACCGAGCCCGGCAAGTTCAACTTTGACCACAAGAACCCTCCTATTTCTCCTATCACGCAGAAGCCGATCACTTCCTACTACAAGCCTGGCGAAACTTGGGGTTCGGTATTTGGCGGTATGGGTCCCAGTTACGAGGAATGCAGAGCAGAGTGCGTTGCTATGGCTCTGTGCCCCGACTACGGCATTCTCCAGATCTTCGGCTTTGGCAACGGTGAAGAGGTACGTAAGATAATCACGCAAAAACGAGTCGTCGACTGACCTGAAATACAGGACCTCCATGGAGAAGCTGGAAACGTCCTCTACGCCGCATACCTGTCTATGGCTCGCGCTGGTGTAGCTGCTCTGCAGTTCTACAATGTTGAAGCGAAGAAATGGGGACAAGCACATATGCAGGCCCGTCACGCGATTCTCAAGGTCTTCCTGTCCGAGCCAGACTTCTGCAAGCTCGAGTACACCAAGGACGATCTCAGCGATCTAACCATCAAGCTCGACAGAACCAAGATCGCTACCCACGGTCGTCCTGCTGTTGAAAAGTTCCTGCAGAAGCTTCAAGTCTACAAGGCCACTGCAGACCTCAAGGCTGGCAAGGAGCTGTACGAGGGAATCACCAGTGTGGACGAGTGGTTCGCTACCAAGGCCAGACCTGCTGTTTTGGCAGCAGCTCCTCCTCGCAAGGTCTTTGTGCAGGCAAACACTTTCATCGAGGGTGACAAGGTTGTTCTCAAGGAGTATCCTGCTACTCCTGAGGGCCTTATCCAGAGTTATGCCGACCGTGACTACATCTGAATGACTGAATATGAAGAAGAGCATTTCTCACCAATAGCATAGCATAGCATTAACTAAACCAAACAGACTATTTTTGGCCTCCTGGTTGCTGGTGACCTCCTCCCCGTCTGCAAATTTGTAACAGGCGTGACTATCAAAATGCACGTTACTACCAGGAAACAGGGTAATGCCCACTGAGAGGCGACGTACTGTCAGCTCTCATTGTCCATACCTTTGTTTCTGAAAACAACTGTGTCTTTTTATAGTGTAAAGATGCTCTTTACTATAGTCGCAGTACATGGAATCACAGACTTTAGCACAAAGGGAGGCTAGATATCTATTCATTGCATGTGATTCTGTAGAACAAAAGCTATCAATTATCAAAACTTCGTCACATATGGGGCCCAAAGGGAATCAGAAAAAAAAAGCAAAAAGTAATTGCAGCGAGCAGGATTCGAACCTGCGATCTCCTCAACCACTGGCGCTCAAAATACAATGCCGAAGCATGTGGAGTCCGTTGGCCTCTTGTGTTTGCAAGAAGATAGAGCTGAGGCGTCTTGACCACTAGACCACCGCTGCTAGTTGGAACGAAATGATTTTGGGATGAATATAAGGGCTTAGGGTTGGGCTTGACTGAGTGCCGAGACGCTGGAAGGAGACAGAACAGGGTAGGTGCTGGTTGGATGTGACTTCCTCGACTGACTGGTTCACAAACGCTGACACATCAAATTTGCTACCCTTCCATTTCAGATCCGCCGTCTTTGTCGTCAGCACTTAGTAGACGTTCAGCCAGCTATCGTCGCATCAGGTCTCATGATCTGTCGAATCTCCTCTTCGTCCTTTTCTGCTTGTTCAAGCCCCTTTCCGGCCAAGAATGCAGGGCCCATGATTGAAGACTTGAAGCCTTGAGGAAAGTACTTGTCTCCTTCGTCGCCGGGGATTGGTCTTCCTGCCAACCAGTCTATCCAAGGTTGAAGGCACCAGCGGTTTGCAAATGTAGGCTCGACATACCTAGCAAAGAATGGTCAGTAATGGATACCGAAAAGGATGTGCAGAAAAGACAGTAGAAACGTACCAAGGCTCTGTGTCCCAGATCAGTTTGTAGACTTTATCGTTTGCGTTGATGTGGTCGGCGATGATCTGTTTGCGCCAGACATATGGTCTTGGTAGAGTCAAGTGCCTTAGAACCAGCTTGCGAGCAGCCAATCCACTGTCGACCAACCATTGCAACATGGCTGGCGGATCTGGATACCTGATACCAAACATGTCAGTGTCTGCTATGAATGAGGATTCAAAGTTGCGGACTCACAGCATAGCTCTCCTCAACCGCTTATCCATCAACGCGCTGACAACTCTCCGCCCAGCGTCCTTGAACGCAGCAGGAACAGGATACAACAACAACTCAGTCGTATGATCAGCAGTCTCCTTATTGCTCTGCGAAGGCACCATAGACTTTTCCTCATACTTATCACTCCACACCTCCAACTCACGCACAAACTCACATCCATCCTTCCAACCCTCTTTCGCTCCTGGCAAAATCGAAAAATCAATCTTCATTCCTTGACCAACCTTAAGCCAAAACAAACCCATAGCTGCAATTTCCATATCTGTAAGTTTGCGCCATTCGTATCTTTCGATCCAGCGAATGGGTTCAAGTAGAAATAAACTCAGCGTATACAGTAAATCGTCGTTCGAGATTTTGGCTCCGTACAGACTATGCAGGAAATTCGTCCTTGCGAGTGCTTCTGTAGATCTCTTGCTTGCCGGCGGGTTAACAATGATTTCAAGCATGAGAACAGAAGTATCTGTCATTCGCTTTGAGGCATGCTGTTTCGTCGACAATTGTTTCGTCTGCATGAGCAAAGAGCTGATAGAAGGAATCCCATAGGTGCGAAACAGAGCAAATTCAAGGGCCTTCTGAGCGAGAAACGGAAACTCGCGGTCAAAGACGTAGAGTTGGATTTCTTGAGCTTCGAGAAGGGTGATGTTGGAAAGCGACTGAGGGTTGTATTGTTGTTGCTTTTGGTGCTTGCGGTAGTTGCGGAGGTAAGCTACTGTGAGGAGGTAGCAGCCTGCTGCTGTCGCTAGGACATCTGCTCGTAGCAGAAAAGACATTGCTGTGGGCGGTAGTTGAGGAAGACCATGGAGTAAAGGGGTTCCTGAGTATATATTATCAGTCAAGTAGACGTCTCGAATTATCTGACACGATCCGCGGGCGCGCTGCATGCCTGACTCGGTTCGGGTGGTGGGCGGGCGGCGCCAAGGAAAAGGTATACGCAGAGTATATACATCCTACCCACAATCGATATGCCGCGCCTGATCATGATTGCATGTAGGAAGATGCAGAGAGGGGCCGTCCAGTATTTGGTGATGATGTCCAGGAATCAGGAACGAGTTGGGCCAACAGAACAACAGTCTCGGCTCCTTTTGAACCGTCTCCAAAGTTGTATATATACGCAAGCTACATCGATATATTGATACAGAGAACAAGTCCGAATTAGAGAATAGGGTCCGATTATAATCGGATCAGATTGAGTGTTGTACCCATCGTGTCTTCATCGGAACCACCAGTTCACAGAGCCGATCATACCCTGTCCAACACCTTTGATACTATGCCACCACCCTTTCGGGATGAAGAGACCATCGCCTGGACCAACTTCACACTGCAATCCTTCCAATGCCCAAAACGCGCTCGAGGAAGGATGCCAAACAGCTTGTTCGAGAGCCGTACGCTCAGCTCCTTCCATCATCTCGGCGCCTCTCATTGTAGCATTTGCAGCTCCTCCGATACTCGTCTGGACGTGGTGGAAAATGGCGTTTCCTAGATCAGGCTTGAAGAGACGGACTTGCTTCTTACCAGCCAATTGCACAAACAGATTTGGGTTAGGATCACGGTGCAAAGGTGTATAAGTTGGTGCTTGGCCTAGCCAAATGCTTGTGTCGTAGACATCGCCTTTGCCGGCTTTTGACACAAGTTCCGGCGTGGGTAGATCTTCTAAGAGGGAGGATGGCAGATCAGACAAAGAAGCTTGTGCTAGGTAAATGCTAGCTTTGGTTTCAAGCTCACAAGCACTGTTGATGGTCAGCAAATCAGACGTCTGCCGAGACAGAACATGACCAGACATACTCGAGAAAGAACTGCAGAGGTTGATGTATCTGGGCGAATTTACCCTCTGCGTTGGTAATCTCCAGAGGAACAACAGTTGAGCCCCATTTCTGCAGATGAGCAGTATTGAGATGGTATCGAGTAGCCCGTTCTGAAGACTCATGGAACCATTTCCGTATGGCAGGAATGGAAGAAAACGAATCTCGAGGCAAAAGAAATGGCACGGCAGGAACGAAGGCGTGGTTTTGAAAGGTCGTCAACGAAGCATCGGGCAGAACTGGTACAGCATGGAAGGAAGAAGCCGAAGTTGTGTAAGATCTACTACGGTGCAGAAGTCGTGATGGTAACGAGGAAGACTTTGCTAGCATGTCCAATGTTCATGGTCCAACAAATGATGGAGATGGTTCGTGATGGAGAGGGTCGTGAGGGAGGTGCGGGAAGCTCCGCCAAATTATTTGCGACATGCGACAATCACTTGCACTTAACTCCTCCCATTTATCCGCTCGCTTCTACTCAGTTGTAAAATAAGGATCGCGTAGTCACAAAAAGACAAGATGGTCTACTACTTCACAAGCAATGTAACGTCGCCGTCGGCATACATCTACATGGGCAAGGACAAGGTCGAAAGTCAGCAACCATTCGTCGCATTCAACATACGAGGAAGTCGCTGACTGGGCTAGAGACGAGGATCTGATTGCTTACGGTTTCGAAGAGGACGTTTGGGTATGACTGACAGGCTTGCGCCGCCTCGACATGCACCGTCTGACCGCTTACCACCACAGTTCCACGTCGACAACCTCTCCAGTGCCCACGTCTATGTTCGTCTCCCCGAAGGAGAGTCATGGGAGGACATGCCCAAGCCGCTCTTGGAAGACTGCGCTCAGTTGACCAAAGCAAACTCGATCGAGGGTGAGGACGAATGTTCGGAAGCTACAAGAGAATGGGACTGAGGCGGACAATGCAGGCAACAAGAAGGACAACATCACAGTCATCTACACCCCATGGTCAAACCTGAAGAAGGACGGCAGCATGGCCACTGGTCAGGTCGGCTTCAAGGACCAGAAGAAGGTCAAGCGCGTCTATGTCGCAAAGCGAGAGAACCCTATCGTCAACCGTCTGAACAAGACCAAGGTTGAGAAGTTCCCAGACTTCAGACAAGAGAAGGAAGACAGAGCCAAGGAGCTGAGAAAGAAGGATCGCTCCGTCATTGCAGCAAGGGTCCGTTTATTCAAATCACAAGGCGGAAGAGACACATTGGCTTACACAATCGTCAACAGGCAAAGGAAGAAGCTCGCATCGCAAAAGAGAGAAAAGAGTTGGCATATCAGAGGGAACACGCTTACGATGATTGGAACTCAGAGGAGCAAATCATGGCTTCCAGCAACCAGAACCGCGATTCGGACTGGGAGGACGATTTCATGTGAGCACAGCCATATCTACAAGATCAAAGCTAGGCAAAATAAAAAGGTAGTAAGTCAATCGTCTGATCAACAGCTGCAAAGAATCCTTCTCCAACTCATGTGTCGCTCATCTCCGGTCAACATCCACTATCACACAATAAACCGTCTGGAGGAGGCTACTCCGACAAGCTGGATCTTTTCGACCATATCAAACAGCATAGGGGTGGGGTGTCGTGGGCAACGTTCATGCTGCTCTTGGAAAAAGGTGGTGGGGCTGTTCAGACACGCGAGAGGCGCTTCAGCCGCATCAAAAACGGTATACACTTTCACCCACTGAGATGTCCTTCGTACTTTCCTAATCATGTAAGTCGGCGATCCCAGCTCCGAGATAAGCACAGCATTGTGAACCCGGTTATACCTGCCTGCCACCTCAAAATCTCTTCATGCTTCTTCATGGATTTTCTACCAAGCCTCGCAGATTTACACCAACAATTCAAGATCACACCGCTACTCACGAAATACAGAGCAGATCTGGACTATGGGGCGCTGAACTGAACACCTTGAGATGGAAAATTTGTACCTGGCCTAGCGCCATGTCACAACGGGTAAACGGCCAACGTACATGAAGGCAATATCCGAACAAGCTACAACGGCGACTATACAGTGTATCAAATCTATCAACTATAGGCTTGTACACCCGTCAGCTGAAGGTGCGTCCAGATGTTCTACGGATATGTTGGAGGAGAAAATAATGAGGAAGCTCGAAGGAAGCTCAGAAGAGTTGCTGGTATAAAGAAGAGGATTCAGCAGCACAAATCTCCCTCATTCATCACTTGCAATACATTACTCTGAAGCTTCAGCAACGATGAAAGCCTCTCTTTGGGCTAGTGGCCTCGTCCTCGGTAGTCTCGCGTCATCCGCGATCGCCAACCCTCTCGAAGCTCGCGCTTTCGGAGTTCGCACCACCACGATAACAGCAACGACAACGCAAACCAATACAGTCACAAAGTACAAGACATCGACACAGACACAGACTGTGACCGAGATAGAGAAAGAGATCATCAAGAAGACCAAGACGAAGACTGTCGTGAGCAGCACCACAGTCACCGTCCCGACCACAGTGACCAAAGTCTCTACTCGCAACGTCCCCGGTCCTACGACTACGAAAACTGTTCTCAGCAGTACCACGCTTGTTGTAAACCGTCCTACCACGACAACAGCTTATAGGACTTCGACTCTACCGGCCCAAACTATCCTGTCCATCAAGACGCTGCTTCCTTCGACAGTCATAGTGACAAAGACTTTGCCTGCCTCGACCATCATCTCGACCAAGACGATACAGTCTGTCAGGACATCTGTATTCAGCGCCCCGGCACAAACCGTGACCTCTGTCATTGTTACAGAGATTCCTGGTCCAACAATCACAGACTTGTCGATTGCTACTATTACTGCCGTATCGACCACATTCATAAACAATGGAAATGAAACGTGTGGTTCACTTTCGACTTCATTGTCTAATTTGAACCTGACTACTTCAGCAATCCCGTATCCTACCCTCACAAGCTCTAACCTGACAACACCTGCCACATCATCTGCTGCAGCTGCAAGCTCGACGGCAGGATATGCCAACGTCAAAACAGCAACTTGCGACAGTGCTCCAGCGTACTACATCCAGGTCAGTAATTCAGGCACTTCAATCGACAATACAGTGCTCTGCAATCAAGGCGGTCCCGGGAGTGAGGGATCCTGGATGTACATGTACCCTCCTGCGTCGGCTGAGACGCTTGCATCATTGGGTGTTGGGGACATGATTCCACAGCCTTTTGTGTATGACCAGCAGACCGGTGACCTGGTCAGCTATTGGAACAACGAGGAGTCTCTGATTGCCTATACCACAACCCCAGATGACACCCGTGCTGGCTTCGTTTACTCAGGTTCTCGTGATCCTCCATTGAGCTGTGGCTTGGAGGGTTCGACACTGGTCAACTGCGGCTCAAATTACACCGGCTCGTTCCAATTGGGCGTCAGAGTCGAGGGAAGCGGCGATTGGCTGTACATGTTGAGAGTGGAGGGTGGTGACAACTATGATTCTGAGAACGATCACGACGCGACCTTTACCTTGATTCCAGCTTGCGATCTCAACGGAGAGAACGGTAGTAGTACGTCAACTTCCGCGACCTCATCTCCTACGCTCGCAGCAGCTTCTACGACTTCCTCATCTGCGGCTGCAACATCGACTGCGCCAGCCTACGTGAATGTTATCACGACTACATGTGAGGATCCGCATGCATACTACATCGAGATGACAGACAGTGGCACACCTGCCGATGGAACAGTCATGTGCAATGGTTACGCTGGCAATCCAGATAATTGGCTGTATTTCGACGCGCCCAGCAGCGCAGCAGTCCTTGGTCAACAACTACCACAGCCCTTCAACTTCGACAACTCCACTGGCGTGCTTACAACCACTTGGAGCTCTGGGGAATCCCCTCATGTCTATCCCATCCAGAATGTTGACACTCGCTCAGGCTACGTCTACGCAAACACGCAAGGATACAACCTGATCTGTAGTATGGATGGCAATCAACTTGTCAATTGCCACTCAAGCGAAACACCTTCGGCCATTGGTCTCAGGTTCGAGGCGGACAGTGGAATGTTGCGAGTCGCGGGCGGCTATAATTACGACAACGCAAAGGATGCGACTTTCAGATTGATCCCTGCTTGTGACCCCTATCAGTACTAGGAGTTGGGTTACCTAAAAGTCGCAGCCTCCTCCATACCAACTACCTGATAATAATAAAACTTCGTTCAGTATCATCTTTACGCGTCTTGTTTAATGCATGTCTCTGTGTTCAGAATACATCGAGCTCTTTGCAATGCTCGCATCTATCTGCCGCTGACGAATTCGGAACAAAGTCGCTCGCCAAAGACAATTCTTGGTCGCGACTGCCTGCTTCAAGCTATTAATAATGAACCCGTGGAAGGAGCTTGGAAGTGAATCGTGCTTGAAGTTGGCCAAAAATGTTGTTTTGTCAGCAAGCACGCCGAATCTCAGGACAGAAATGTCGGCCATAACAACTTGTCATCTTGTATGATTCTATCCATGGTTGATTTGTATATTTTCACAAAAACACATCATTTTGGGTCATTCACCTGGAAAATCACACAACATATCAAGAGGATCTCTCCAAGATTTTGTCCACTCAAGACTTCCTACACCAGTCAACACCGCGAGAATGTTTCGCGTGGTTCCGAGAGCAATCTGTCAAATCGACTCGTTGGTTTGGCATTGCGTCGAGACACGGTGTGGCTTTGCCACTTCGACCGCTTGGAAGGTCACCTGGTCAAAGGATCCGGTGAAACGTCAAGAGCAATACGCGGCCAGAAGAGAGAGATATAGAACAGATCCAGAATTCAACGCCAGAGCCAGGCTCTCGAGAAGGGTTGCCCAAAGGAAACTTGTAGCGAGATACAGCGAAGAACAGCACAATTACATGAACCTACGGAAAGCTTTCCGAGAACTCATCAAGGGACGTGTGGACAGTGGCGAGATACTGGTCTGGAAAACACATGTCGTGGAATACACGCACGACAAGAACGTCCATCGCTGTGTTAGCTGCGAACGTGAGAGACTTGTTGGCTCACGACTTTGGTGGCGGAGGATTCAGGATGGGGCATACGAGTGTTTTCCCTGTTTTACCAAGGATATGTCGAGAGCCATTCCTCTAGGCTACGAAAATTGGCTATCTTCTATCACCTCGAAGCATGAAAAGGCTCGACGTGCTGCGTCAAAGAGGTCACCCACGAAGCCGGATCCTGACTCAGACCCAAGTCTTGATCAACTCAGCTATAATTCCTTCGTGTACTTGCTCTGAGAGACCTGCTCTGCTTTCCCACTGTCAATCTTGGATCTGAACTTTCATCGAGGTCTGGATGTGTGTTGCGTGACCGTGGGTTGGTGTCCAGTATGGAATGCTCTGAAAGCCTCCCGTATTATGTCCTACCCTCAACACGACGCAGATCTCAGCAGGAAGGGTCTTTTCGCTTCCTCGATATTGGACAGTGTTATACGCTCAACTACCAGAAAGTAGGTGGGCTAAACCCATATGTGGAGTCTCACGAGGGAGCCAAGAGTTGACAAAGTACATGATATAGAAATTCTCGATATACCGTGCCGGCCGGTATCGAACGAAAACCTACATACAATACCGCTCACGGAGCACTAGACGATATTAGAAACCCCCTATTCTTCTAAGTCCCTGGACATACATGAACCTCCCAATTAGGTGTTTGTTCTTTGAGCCCCCTACCAACAGCTGTTTCTCTCTCACTATCTCCATCAACAACACTTGCAGTGGCAAGATCGAAGGGCCCACTGCGTACACTCACACTAGAGACTTCACTTCTTGTGGGCGATAAACTCTCGAATCTGGTGCTGCAATCGCTATTGGTCCTGGTCAATGGACTCACAGTGCCATGCCGAGGATGCGTAGGTGTTGATTGCATTGGCATCTTGGTCCAAAGTGGTGGGGGAGCAAGGAAGTCGCGGCGCGCTACGCCACTGCCTGGCTGTAGACAATTTGGCAGCGGTGAGTTGGGGGTTGCGGCTGTGGAAGTAACGAATGGATCGTCAGGGACTTGGTGACGGATGATGGTGTTATTGGACATGGCTGACTGAGAAGAGATCGGACGGGAAGTGGAAATGCCTGCGAGAATGGCTTCAGAGGGCATAGTGAGTTTGTTTGTGTTCTTGTCTGGGATGTGAAGGGGTGATGGATGTGCTGATGGGTGCGCTGAGGGTTGTAGATGAGATTCATCGCTTGCGTGTCTTGGTACCACATCTTGACTTGAGAAAGAACGCTTGATCGAAAGAAGAGCTGCAGTCAGCGCGGAGCGTTGTCTTTGCAAGAAGCCATGGGGGTTGTTTGGGCCTGTATCAGGAGATATGGATGTCGAGGATGTTCTGAGATTGACAGGAGGCGTGGGCGTAGGATCTGGATTCATAAGACGCAGAGGCGAGCCGCCATCACGCAGATGAGGATCTTCATGGGCAAATGGCCGATCCCAGTGGTTCAAATCCATATGGATGAGGTTGTGGTCGATAATAGGTAGTCGATCAGGATTGGATCCTTGATGGGCTAGGATGGCACTCCTATCTGAATGCCGTGTCGCTCCTGCCGCCGCGACGGCTGACGGTAATGCTTGGGAAGACGATGACATCCGAGGCTCTGCATCCCCATCTTTGTCTTGATACGGCAATCGTCGTTTCCTTCTTCGGAAGAAGAATACGAAAAGCAGTCCTATTAACGCGATGCCTGCAAGGCTACCAGACATACCTCCAGCTATCACCGCCGAGTGTTCCGAACTTCCATTCGGGCTTATCAACAGGGAGCCGTGTCCTTCTCCACTTTTACCAGCGACAGCTCCTGCTGATGAACTTGCAGCGGTTGTAGAGGTTGTAGATGTAGTTTCTTTAACAGCAGAAGTCGATACTTGCTGCGGTGGACTTGACTCTGCTGGGACAGTACGTGTACTCGTGATGTAGATAGTTGTCTTCACAGTCGTCGTTGTGTGAGTAGTCACCCTCTCCGTTGTCGTCGTGGAGAAAGTAGTTGGTTGATATGTAAATAACGGCGCCCGGGAGGATGATGTCGATTTGGTAGGTGAGGTATTCTTATCTGAGGGTTGGCCCGTAGAAAGGAGACTTGACCCTGATGATACTTGAGATTGACTGGAATACGAATTCGAGTATATGAAAGTGGTATATTGCGTTCGCGTGAGGATTATGGTCGTGTACTGTTGTCCAGTCTCACTCCTGCTAGCGGTAGCAAGATTCTGTAGAGAGAGATCAGCTGCGGTCCCAAAATCATGATCGCATGGCTTACCGCTGTTGGCGCTGAGCCTGATGTTCCTTGTGACTCTGATGAGTTCTGCCACCAAGGTTGAGCCGATGAAGATATCAGAGCACGCCTTCGCCTCATAGCTAGAAGTTTTTAGATGCTCTCAAAGCAAGCATGTCATACTCACCTGAGCAACGAAGAAGAGACCGAAAACACAAGAGGCCACCGTGGACAGGGTGGACATGAATGCATATCTGTCTCACGCGCCCTGCCGGCGGCTACTCGATTCTGGTTCAACGCAGGACCCGCATTGTGACATTGAGGTTTGAAACATTGACAGGGCTTGAAGAACACGGAATCGGCACATACTGAGATCAAAAGAAGTTGCCTTGGAAATTGACTTGAGTCCATCCGCAGAGCCGCAGGAAAGTGCGAGAAGCGCTGGGGTCGACATGATTTTGGCGCCGAGATGGCGGCAATGGCAACCCACACAGAAGCAGGAGCTCCTCCTGTCCCAGACTGCGACTTCGCTTTTGGAGAATACGCTGCGATCGATACAAATTGATCATGGAAAGTAGTGGTCTTGCTCTTGAATAACATGACCTGCCCAAGTAATGCCACGGATATGTTTTTGAGATCATAATGTACTAACTGTACGGTGTGCATAGAGGCAAGTAATCTCAATACTGACAATTGGATCTAGTCAAGAACAGATAAGAGAGAAGAGTAGTTTCATCATCATTGCGACCCACTCCTTGCTGACCCAAATCCATAGACCAGAAACTCCGAATCATTTCAACAGTGAAGTAAGAAAATACGAAAAAGTGTTGGCACATCAACAGATCAACAGGCAATCAGCGACGACCATAAACAGGATCCTCATTTCTGATTCTTCTGGCGTCCTTCTCATATCCTCCACGACGGTCAGTACGTGCCGGAGGTGATTCTCTGGGCGATGATCTTAGAGCGCCAGAGCCTGAACGGCGAGCAGCGGAGGAAGCACTGTTCCTCTTGGGTTCGGGAGCGAGCACCTTGGTGTTTCTGTTCCAGGGCTTGTTCTCATCGGTGCTACCGATGCTCTCGCGGCCGCCGACTGCGCCAGGGTTGTGACCGAACAGACTCATGATATCCTTCATGGTGAGTTTGGCAACGGCCTTACCACCTTCGATGGCTGCCTTTGCCAACTCGCGCTTCTTTTCTTGCAGCTCGATAATGCGCTCCTCGACTGTGTTGCCAACAGTAAGCTTGTAGACGTGTACGTCGACAGTCTGGTTGAGGCGATGAACACGATCGATTGCTTGTTCCTCGACGAATGGGTTCCAGAAAGGCTCGATCAGAACCACGCGCGAAGCAGCTGTCAAGTTCAACCCCAGAGAGCCACACTTGAGCGAGCAAAGCAGTACGCGAGTCTTGGGATCGTTGCGAAGTGAGTTGAGAGAAGCCTCGCGAGCATCATTGCGCATACCACCATCATAACGAACATAGCGAATTGCAGACTTTTGCAGATGTGGTTCGATCAGATCCAGCATACTGGTGAATTGCGAGAAGACAATTGTCTTGTGCTCAGGAGCCTCGGCATGCAAAATTCGCAGCAAGCGACGAATCTTTGTCGAGGCTGCCTCAACGCCTGTAGGACCAGAATATGAGATGTCTCCTTCTTCCTCTTCGGATTCGTCCTCAGAGCCAGTATCACCATCCTCATCTCCGGATACAGAATCGATCGAGCCCAGAGTCTCGCCACCTCCTTCTGCATCTTCATCATCAGTTCCGCCAGCTCTGCCTAGATGAGGTGTATTCTGCTGAGACTCATCAACGAGCCACTCACCCTCACCCTCATCATCTTCGTCATCACTATCAACGATGATCTTGCGGTTTCTTCTGATAGGTGCAGAAGGAGCAGGCTTGCGCTCAGGCTTTGGCTTGAGCTTCTTCTCTTTCTTCACCTTTGGGCCAAGCTTCTTTGGTGTAGCCTTGGCGATGCCCTCGCACTCGTTGCAGCGAACAGCACCTGATTTCACCTCCGCTGGAAGAAGTCTGATGCTGCAAATGTCGCAGTCCTTGACCTGAACGCCCATTCCACCGAACATGTCAGCTAGGGCGTCGATGTCATTGTCCTGGCTACTAGCGGCGGATGTGTTGCGCGGTGTCTGGCTTGGGTTGGATTGTCCTGTAGATAATGCATCCTTGTCTTTGCCCATTGATCCAGAAACAAGCTTTGGGTGGTTGCAGGCTTGACGAAGCCTCAGAAGCAAGACAAGAGCTCCAATGTAGTCAGTCTTCTCACCGCCCATCATGTCGTCGAGACGTTTTTGTGCTCGCTCCTGGAGCTGGTCGTAAAAGTCGCGTTCCTTGGGATCAAGTTCGCAGACGATAGTCTCGACCCTGCGTTCAACGATCTTCATTCCAGTACCCTTCTTTTCACCATTCTTTGACTTGCCACCAAAATTGAGGGCACCATCTTCCTTGAGGATGTCTTTGGTTCGACGCTTCATGAAGCAGGCAGTCGCGACCAAGAATTGTCTTTGGCGAGCGACTTTGTTCCGAATTCGTCAGCGGCAGATAGATGCGAGCATTGCAAAGAGCTCGATGTATTCT
>Ga0068628_1000244_pt1 | contig 16713 bp, 11 predicted proteins | sample InSIn2gowninarea_FD_77431 | JGI IMG/M metagenome (GOLD analysis project Ga0068628, IMG submission 77431) | Clean room microbial communities from NASA Spacecraft Assembly Facility at Jet Propulsion Laboratory, Pasadena, California, USA -... ... | reverse complement strand
GCACAGCACATCCTCGTAGCACAGCACAACCTCGAAGCACAGGACATCCTCGAAGCACAGCAGCAAATCAACGAACGCGCAATCCACTCTCAACTCATCCATCCAAGTTCATGACACGAAGTCAGTCAGCTCGATTGATTCAACTCCACCCGAGTCACGAATCAAACCAACCCATCAACCTGTGTACTCAGACACAATAAGTGCTCGTTCGTGGGAGAGGATATATACCTACACAGGTATATACGTGCAGTCAGACATACAAGGACATACATACATACATACATACATACATACAGTGCAGCAGGCAGACAAATAGACACATAGATGGGATGCGAGTGAATTACAGACAGAACGGAACGAGGGAAAAGAATGGAATGGAGGGTTAGATGGATGAATAGACGGCTGTGTGCTATATGGTGGAGGATGGTCAGGTACATATACACAGCGCGTGGCAGACACGTAAAAGAGAATTGGGTTTCTATCTGTAGGAGTGAGTTGTGTAGATTCCAGTTGTTTGCGAGGAGGGAGAAAGGACAGGGTTTAACCAGCACGACATGAACACAGAAGCAGAAGAGCAATGAGCAGCCTTTCATGATAGGTAGTGTTTGGAACCATAAGCCTAGAGATAAAGTACCTTATGGCATCTGCGTATCCATTACGGTTCATAAAGTAATATGAATGAGTACAACCTCATCAGTAGGTACCATAGCTATAGACAAATAAGCCATGCTATCTATAACTCCTTACCCCATACTCGCTCATCTCCATCAATTTGTAAATGCTGCTAAGTACGTATCCCTATAATGAAACACCAAAACTCTCGCGCTGCTGTGTGAACGATACAAAGATCGTCAATGATACCCATACTGTAAACAATCCCAACTCCATTTCCGTCCCGAACCCATCAAGTCACATCATAACGAGTGTAAATGCTCCGATCCAGTATGCTGCTTCGCCTCACATCTCGAGCCGCCGAAAGCCAAAAGTCTCCTAAGCAGACTCAACAGCAGATACTTGAACTGCAGTAGCCACCACTTCATTTCTCTCTTCATGCTGAACCTGTGCTTGTGCATGTGTTTGTTTCCGCTTCGTCATTCTTTCCGCCCACTCCCTACTAGCCTGTCGTCCAGCGGCTGCAGCTTCGATCCTCGCTTTCCTTGCTGCTTCTTCCTTTTCTCGCTTCTCTTTGGCTTCTTGGTCAAGGGTCTGGCGAGCTCGCATGAACACTTCCTTGCCACGAACTTTCTGGTGTGCAGCGTCTTCCTTAGTGACGGTGGATCTCTGCCCGTTGGAAATGGATGCGATTCTAGCGTCTTGAGCAGATGGGGGAACTACGGAAGAGGGTCGTGGTGTGGTGGTAGTCGTTGATGGGCCCCTGGTCGATGGTCGGTCGATAATACTCTTACGATTTGCGGCTGTGTTGGATTTCGCGGTAATGGTAGGGTCAGTGCGAGTCTTACTCACGATCAGCCCAGCTCGGGAGGTAGATGGGGCAGCGACGGTAGTTGGTTGAGGAGCGACGTTCTCCTTATCAGGTCCACTGAATAGTCTGCTCATTCTTGCCTGACTAGCTCTGTTTTCTCGAGGAGCAATGCTGGGCTGCATGTGTACAGAGAGCGGCCTAGTATTCTTGGGAGCTGGCTTGGGCTTGTCACTATTGCTGGCTTCTCGAGCTCTCTCCTGGTTCTGTCGGACTCGCTCTTCTCGTGCTTCTCGATCTGCCTTAAGCTTAGCCGCTTTTTCTTCTGCCAGCGACATCTTGGGTTGTTTCATCTTCTCCTCTCGTGCCTCACGTTGAGCTTTGAGCTTCTCAGCGACGGCTTCGCCTGGTAGGGCAAAGCTCGAACAAGTAGGTGGTTTGGTGGATTTTGCAGGAACAAAGCCTGATTTGGCTGTAGAGAGAACATTGCTAGTATTTCGCTTCTTCTGTGTATTTGGTTGCTGTTTGGCTGTATAATTCGAGAAGGATATGCTATGCTGATGCTCTGTAGTCTCCTGCTTCTTAGGCATGGGTGCTGTTGCGTCAGATTTCGTGCCGACGGCAGGTTTGGAAGCAGATTTTCTGGCGGACATTCTAGTGGTCTTAGAAGTGGTGAGTTCCGTCACACTGGGTGTTATCGGTTTGAAGGGAGTGGACTGTTTGGCAACTGGCGTAGCAGTCTTCACAGGTGTGGTATGTTTGCTCAAAGGTGTTCTTGTCTTCAACGGTGTGCTTTCTTTGTTTTGAGCTTTGCGTACGGAATAGAGCTTCACATTAGATCGCGGAGTTCTTGTAGCAGAAATATTTGAAGTGGCTACACTAAGTTGAGCTCGTAACGGTGTTGGGTTGACTTTGGCGGGAGAGTCTGGGACATCCACTTGTTCTGCAGACAAAACGGGGAGGCCAGCAGTCACTTGCTCAATTGTATCTTCAAGCGAATCCAATGCTTCAAAAGACTCTTCAAAATTCGTAGATGATGCTCGTCTTAGTGGTGTTTGTGCTTGTAAGCTACTGCTGCATGGTTGCAACTGTTGTGATGGATGCGAATCTTCCATTTGAGATTGGCCGAGTTTGGTGGGTGAACGACTTGTGATAGAATGCACGAAAGAATCTTCAGTGGTCGTACTTGCCTCGTGGTCAGGCTGGTAGACGTCAGGGTCGAATTTTGGGGTCTTTGGTACCAAGCTCTCTATTGATAGTTGTGGCTCGATCTCTTCATCAACAGTGGTGTCAACTTCTCGCACATCTGTTTCAGGATGTGACTCAAGTTCTGGCAATTCTTCGTTTTGCACTGGTTCTTCTGCTAGACTTGTGGGTTCTGTCTCAGGCACAGCAGAATCGAGATGCTCTAGTTTCCCCTGCTTTGTCGCCTCGTCAACTCCAGGTTCAACAAGCGTGACAGCTTCGACCTTTCTGGTTCGACTCTTGGACTTTCCTCTGCCTTTTCTAGTAGACTTTCTAAGCTCATGAAGCTCTGATTGTGCGTTGTCTAGCTCTTGTTTTTCTTTTTCCATATTTGTCTCAGAGAGGTCCACCTCAGCGATGGGATAATTCTCGTCAGTGATATCGCGTAGAGCTGATCGTTCTGAAGGGTGATCACGAATAGTAGTTCCGGATTTCTGTGTTTCAGATCCTTCCTCGACCTCATTCTCGCTAAGATCTTCGTGAATTTGAGCTACAGATCGTGTCTGTCTTCGCTGCTCTTTCGCAAGGGGTGTCTGACTTTCTTGTTGTGGTTCTTGCTCATTGTCGACTTGTTGCGCTCGTAGCGCCGCTCTGGTCATGCGCGGCATGTTTGCTGACCCTAGATACAGAGACTATCTTCTTGTTATTGCGAGGTGTTGACGAAGATGGAGAAGAATTATTGTATGTAAGCGAGACCATGATGCAGTTTAGTGTCAAACGCGTACTGATGTTATGCAGCCTTGCATGATCTTTCACCCCGGCAACGGAAATTAGCTTCGTTTGCTGCGACCCAAAAGTTGCAAGGCTGCCGTGACTATGAGAAGTGGAAGCCGAAGAATAAGATTATCAATATTACCCACCGACGTGGTGTGTTTCAACTACGATAAGGGCCAGTTTTCCTCCTAGCAGTTTGACTACCTCCAAGTACGAATGCCGATTCATAGAATACTTAATCGAGCAAGAAAGGATCATCTCGATTGGAGGGTGTTAAGGCAGAAGAAATTCTTTGTTCATAACGAGAGTGGAGGCATCTCTCAATCAGGTCCCTCCCAGTGTCTCGCAATCTATACTTGACACACTCCTGCAATCAGCCGTTGCACAACCAGGTCGCTCAAGTCAGAGGAATTGATTCGCTTCTACGTTCATGCTACATAGATTGATAGGCTGTGTACACATTTTGTTGCCAGAGCATCAGTAAGTGAAAGATGGCACGGCCTCATGCAGACACAACTACTCTGCCCAAAGAACCACACAGTCTGTCATTGAAAGGTGTGCAAGACCTTGTTTTGAGTATTGAAATGTGCTGATGTAGCAATAGTTCTAAGGTAGAGTACTATGTACCAAGAGGTCCTGTTTCCAGCTTTCTCTGACACTCAAAACCTAGACTCTCCCGCCCTTCTCTATCTCAACAATACCCGCTAGCACAAAATGACCTGTGCAAAATTCCTTCCTCTGCCACTTCGGCCTACCCGTCTGACTCGGCAGACAAAGAGTTCCTGCTGTCTCCAAGTCTATCACTACCGCCAGCATTTGGTCTAGCGTATGTGGGCGAGTCCTTCTCTTGCTCGTTGTGCGCAAACAATGAGTTGGCTGAGGGTGCCGCCAAGGTGATTACTGGTGTGAGGATCAATGCTGAAATGCAGACGCCGTCTCAGACGGTTGGCCTGCCGGTTTTCGGTGCAACTGCAGATGAAGACGATACCGAGCTAGCGTACGAGGCTTCCATGCAGCGCATTATCCGTTTCGACCTTAAGGAAGAGGGTAACCACGTCTTGATCGTCAGCCTGACATATACAGAGACCACAAAGTCAGCCGATACTGCTGCTTCTAGTGGACGTGTGCGCACCTTCCGAAAGCTGTACCAATTCCGGGCTCAACCTTGCTTGAGTGTGAGGACTAAGGCAACGGAGCTGTCACCACAAGAAGTTGCTGACAAAAGCCTCGGACCATATGGTCAAACGACATTACTGCGATATGTTCTGGAAGCACATCTCGAGAATGTGTCAGAAGGAATCATCGTTCTAGAGTCAACCAGATTGTTACCTTATCCGCCATTTAAAACCAGATCTTTGAATTGGGATATGGATGTTGGCGATCAGCACAAAGAAGTGAATCCATCACTCAGTCCTCGTGACGTATTGCAACTTGCATTTCTCGTCGAGCAAGAATTTGGCATTGCTGATGGTGTTGAGGAGCTCAAAGCGAGTTTGAGGCGGGATGGTAGAACAGTGCTCGGGCAGATTGCGCTGGAATGGAGAAGTGACATGGGTGAGAAGGGCCAATTGACTACTGGTATATTGTTCTCTCGTAGAAGAGCATAACGACCAAACCTTCCGCAATCCGGTCTGAATGCTCAGGGCGCATGCATGCTGAGGCCGTTCATGCGACGACGAAGGCTCTGCTTCCGGTCCGCCTGTGATACGCTTACATTTCTCAGTTGTGAAACAGATGATGGCGCGAACAGATCGTCCTCGAGCTTAGCAGGGGTCCTACTAACAAGCTCTCGGTAATCGCGACCCTTGGCGCCTCTTTCAAAGTCTGCTTTATCTGAATTTTGAGGTGCTGAAATGACCCTCCAAGTGCGTGTAGAGTCGTCCGCCAGATATTCTGCAGGCACACCACCACTGGGAGCTCGACCTGCAAAAGGGTTTCGACCTGACAGGGATACCACGATGCTTGATCTAACACCTCTCGATCGATTCTTTTTCGCTGCTATAAAAGCATCGAACAAAGCTCTTGTGTCTGATGATGTAGTGTTCTCAGTTTCGCACTCATGAATAAAGACATCGAACGCTTGTGTCTGCTTCAGCATGTGCATGTATTCTCCATGGTCTGGTGGAAGGCTGCGAACCCAGGCATCGAAAGCAAACTTGTGTCGCAACCCGATATGCCGCAGCGTGGGATCTGCTGGAAGCATGAACCTGCGATAGTTGGAGAAAAGGCTGGTGAAGAATCGAGCAAAAGCAACTCGGATCTGATTAGGATAAAACGCAGCTGAGCAAGGTACGCAGACCTCGATCACACATCGCGCATGTGCTTGTAAAGGACAATCTGAACATTTGTACTGGCCGTCCTCCACCTTGTCGTTACACACTGAACAAACCATGTTTTGATCGATCTTGCGCCACTGCATACAATGTCCTTCCACCCAAGTCGTGGTTGTCGTATTCTGTACAGGTTGATAAGGTGTTCCAAGCATGACGGTGGAGGCTGCAAAGGTAGATCGTGCAGAAATGGAAGGCGCGTAAGTTGAGCCACAAGCAATACTGGGAACGTCCGAGGCTTGAGACAGGGTCACACTGTGCTTGACAAATGGTAAACTTGCTTTTCGCCTGATGTTGGTTATTGATGTGCTGGGTTTGGATTTATTGTCGAAGTGACCAGACCGCTTCTCCCTCAGAGATGTCTGTAACGCAAACCCGGAATCGTTGTGGGACAAGGGTGTTCTGGGTAAAGGGGGAAAATTGGCTGTAATTGGGGAGATATGGTCAGAGCCGGGTTGGCTTGGCTGGCGTACTGTCGATGATGATTGAGGCCTCCTCATGCCTGGCATGTTCATTGGTTTAGCGTGCAGAAACGCATTGAGTACTGGTGCATGTTTGACAGTGTTTGCCACGGCATGAGACCCAAATTGGGTAGAGCTGAGACCAGCCAATCGTCCAAGATCAGTTGATGTAGCGATTGGTGTGAACAATGATGTATGCTCCGACATAAACATGTTGTGAGGAAACGCTTCATAGGCATACGCAGGTGGCCCTGTTGCTACACCTCGAGTCTGATGATGTGGTGCTGCCAGGTATAACAAAGACATCAACTTTCTCCTTTGCTGCTTCGGTAACGATGGCGGATGTGAGGTTGCATGCAACTCGTTCTTGTCGAGGTCAACCATAACGAAATCGTCATCTTGAGGAAGGAGCAGACTATCATTCTTCCTTACCACGCCACAAATGTATGGGATTGGCGCCTCAAGAACCTCCATCAGTCGTGTTGGCAAGACAGGTATATGCACCCCTGACCACTCCAAGGGCCACAGGAGTGCAAGCAACGCTTTGCTCGCAAGCTTAAGCATGGACGTGTATTGCGACACTAGGATGATACGTGATTCTGAGAGCAGGTACTCGAAAAGTATGATAATGTTCGGGATGGTCAAGCTGCGAAAAAGGGGATATAGGTCTGTCGTACGGCTGCCGGGGAGTTCGTTTCGTGCTTCTTTCTTTGCATAAAGCCGGAGCTCTCGAATGGCAATTTCCACTTGGACTTTCGAGGTCATTGGTTGTAGTGCCTGCGTGCAGATTGTATGGACATAGCGCTCGAGAGGCTGCCACATTCCCACTCGTGGTGAGCTTGGTGGCACACGCAGCACTGCTCCATCCATCATGGGCACAACTACAGCCTTCAGCCACTCCTTCCAGAATGGCAACATTGCGGCATCTCGGCCCATGATTCCATATGCTCTAGGAATCCATAGACCAGTGTCACTGTCTGTCAACCCTTCAATCCTCGAAGCCGCTCCGTGTCTGAGTGGCTTCAGCATATCCGACATCAGCGCAATTTTCTCCTCTACCACGCCAATCTGGTCTTCCAGCTCATCGCGCATAACAGATCCAGATTCCATTGATGGTAGCATAGCCAGCAGCTGGGATAGCTTTGCTCTTTCCGCTGCAAGCCGCTCACCCAGAGACGCGGCCAAATCTCTTTCTGCTTCGGACATATGTGCCTTTCGCCATTCATCGCACTTCTTTTCCAGGTCGTCAGCAACTTTGCGCTCAAGTGGGATCCAAATGACTACGCATACAGCCGGTGTTTCGGAGTTGTCGACACTAGTCAGGCTGAACTCGTGCCATTTCGTTGCAGGCCTTGAATCAGAGGATATGATGTGAATGTCGTTCGGAAACGCAAACATTGGAACGTAGTCTGGAAAGGGATTCCTTCGCTTCATCTCCTCGCTCATCGATGGCCGTGGGTATCTGTCAAGCAGTACAGGTTCGAAAGAACGCTTTAGAGGATGTTCGTCTGAAGAAGCTTGATGTGGTTGAGGCATTGGCATGACGGAATTATAGGAGCTTACTCGTTTCGCAGAGCGGATGGATAGTCTTCCAACGACAGACGGTTGTCGTTTCGTACTGTTCATGTCCTTGAATGACATATGCCGTCGTACACTGCCGAGAGTTCTATTTGGCATCAGAGGAAGCTCTAGCTCCTCTGCAACGATGCGCTGGGTTCGTGGCTTAGGCCTCGGAATGGACTTGCTCGGCTTTGGCACAACAACCTCACTTTGGAAATTGAGATCTAGGTAGAAAGCATCCCGATCTGTGGTAAATCTCTTCATAACGTTGTCGAAGTCTGCATCGCTGAGAAACATTGAGTTCCGGAAGCTCGGGCTTTGTAGACCATTTCGAGGATGGGGAGATGAAGGAGCTGGCGACTGCCTGCTCGAGGACACAACCCTTCGGATGGTTGCATTGCTGCGAACACTCCCGAGATAAGTGAGCTTGTCCAAGGACTGTACAGACAGTCGAGCCTCGGAGGATAATCTCGACAGCCTCTGGTAAGAGTCCTGTCTGCTATGTCTCGTCGACGGCGGAGGAGAAGCGACAAATGAGTTTGCTCTATCTTCAGCATCTGTATCCTCTGCAATGGTCTGATTTGTGCCTAGCCCGACTGGACTGTCAAGTGGTTGGAAGGAGTCGCGTCTCTCATCATGACTTTTGTAAGCATTGAGAAGATCCTGGCCGTCCAGACCCGCAATCCAGAAGTAATCTGCAAGTGGCCTATCAGTAAAGTCCGGGATCCTGTCCGCTGGTACAGGCGCCATAGGCTGGAGGAGGATGCCAGCTGCAGCGGTGTTTGTCGACTGGCAAGATGGTATTTGCTGTACTTTGTGATTGACCTGAAAGATTGCAGAGTGGTGAGAGCCTGGGTTACATCGGTCTCACATGTGGATCATTGTCTTTGAATGTCGATTCTGTCCTGGGGGTTACCCTAGGTAGGACTTTTGCATTTGACCAGGCACAACCAGTTTTTAGAATTATTTCTGAAGATTCCGGAGGCTTCTATTGCAGTTTGCACGAGCCCCAATATGCAGCAGGTTCAGCATTGCATCGTTAGGGGTATCACCATTACGCTAACAACAACAGAGGGTGACAGATTGCCTACGTAAAGTGAATTAAGTGGACGAACACGCTGAGCAAGGGTGTAGCGAACTAGGCGTCTAGGCACTGTAAAATGAGCCACGGTCCTCCCGGCAGGGTGGACGCTAATCAATATACTTTGGGGACAAACACAACGCTATTGGCCCATCGATCAGCCACCCCTTTCGTTTCGATTCACCTGCATCTCCTCTGCTTATGCAAGCCACACACCAGCCTCGATTTGCAATCTCGACAGGCATGAAGGGATGAGTAGTGCCCGTCCATTGCCTGGTGTGCTTGAAAGTCTTTACCGTCATATCGACAGCGTGCCGCGTACTTTTATTGAAGCTCATTTTATTGTCAGTGTTTCAGATGTCAAACAGGGACGAGCTGAGGCAAGTACGACGGATGCCTGCACTATGTCAGCCATGCCTGCAAGGTACAATACATCCCTGGTCATAAAGTTCAGTCCTGTCTTTGAATGTCATTTAAACATGCTGAGACAAGGTCATTCCATCTCGTCTTACTCAAATTTTCGGTTTTTTGTTCCTTTTATTCTGTGTTAAGCCATGAATGCAGGACATCACGAGAAGTGAAAACTCGAGCCCGGTAGCTACAGCTCTATGAATTTTGCTGCGTTGCGAGAGGCGGACTATCATGCAAGTAACTCTATTGACTAAACTGCCAAAAGCCTTCATTTGTCCAGAGACAAACACTCTACTCAACACACGTTCGACCATGACAAGATAAAGCCTCTCGACTCCATCGCGCAAGGACATCGTTGCGTTCAGGTTCTAATGGTCCATGTTCTCGAGGCTCAGCATTATTACTGTGAACTGTGTGAAACGCACAAGGAGGACTCGCCAGCGTTGCAGTGTTAGAAATTCGGTTACGAACGAGCCAGCACGTGTTTGCCTGGTTCCCAGAGTTGTCTATGTAGTTTCATTCACCAAGGGCAGAATACCGACCTTACTACAACACGATCTCACCTGCTACGCATCATCACCGCCGCGGCCAACCATTTGTTTCATCGCTAGCGTTTGCCACAGCATGTTTATCTGCTGACAATTGACTAAGCAACTCGTTAGAAGTCCTTGACGTATCCCACGTCGTATCAAGTGCTTTGAACCTAAGGGTTAAGAAGCCTCCGGCTTCTGCTCTGCAGGAATATTCAAGATAGCGTCGCTTAAGTTCTCGGTATTGTGGTGGTTCAATATGAGCTGCAGAACCTTGGTATTGGGTTTTAGAAACACGTTCGGAACAAGTTGGAGAGTGTTAGGTGGTTCGGCCGTAAAAATGCTGAAATCCGGTCGTTCTGCACGACGGCTGCTGGGAGTGTATTGAGGAAATCGAAAGGTGAAATAACTAGAATTCCACGAGTGAACCAGTAGGTGTTGCTAGATTAGCTGCGTGTTGCGGGTCACTTGCAGAGTGGAAGAAACAATATGTGAGCTGTTCTGACGCTTCAGTGATCTGTCTGGTCAGCAAAGACGGCTATTATGATCGTCAAGGGTCATGTGTAAGTATCAGAGAGTCTCACGGTGTTAGATTGGTGCTTACACCAGACAGAAACAGCCAGTGACTTTCGATTTAAGCACTGAAATTGACAGCTCGACCAAATCCAGCTGGTAGATGCCATCTCGATTGTGAACTCTTTCTGCAACCCTCAGTCCCCCGGTGTAGATTGAGGTAGAAAGAGACATCAAGCCGGGTGCAGCCATAAACTTTATTATATTGAGCATTTCTGTCTTGCTCACTTGGACTGGGCAAGGAGGAGTTAGGTAAACTCTTGAGCTTTATCTCAGTTCATCATCTGATGTCTGTGAAGTTGCAGAGGTAGTTTAGTCTTATTAACAGCTGCCACCCATCGGATACGGCGACGGCCTTCAGCAGTTTGACAGGCCACGGCAAAAGCTGGTGTCAGCTCACAAGGCACGCTTCATGGTAAGCAACCGTCTGCACTCCCTCTACTGGTCACAAGTCTTGTGTTCGGTCATGTTGGTTGAATACCTCAACTCCCCCAGAGTCTCAATCGTGAGGCATTGGGCGTCTGGAAGCAAATTTGCAATTACCATGGGTTTTGAGTCCCGCATGTGGGATGATCGAACGAGAGGAAGAGTACACTTCTCAGATAATAAATAGTAAGAAAACGATATTGGAGTTAGTTGAAGCACCCAGGAGCTCGAGGTAATGGCTGGCTCCACATAGAGCGGGAAGCCTTTGCGTCAACCTTGTACGATTGTGCCAGGTTCTACAGTACTGTACGGTTGCTACCAACCACACAAGAAACGTATTCAGCTCTAGACCGGACGACAACGAAACATGTGACTTGATCAAGCGTGTAGGCTTACGATCTACGTCTCATGTCTTTTATGTTCATGTCATTGACTACGCGACGATTTTGAGTGTTCAAGCATCGTGATGGCAGACGACGACTACATCTCTGTGCCATCGACTGGTAAGCTCAAGCTGAAAGGTGTCGCAGACGGCAGAGTCGACAAGAAAAAGAAAAAGAAGAGACCGAAGCCAGAAGAGCAAAGCGAGCCAGGACAACCTCAAGATGATTTCAACGACAAATCAGTCGTGCTCAAGAGTCTTGAAGAGGAAGATGAACAGATACAGAAAGAGGCTCGACGGAAGATGGGAGTGGTCGATGGACAAGTCGTCGGGTCTGGAGCAGGGGTAGCGAATGACGACGAGAGGGCACAATTGAAGACGGACTCAGAAAGGAAATTTGAGGAGCAGAGGCGAAAGAGATTGGAGGAAAAGCTGAAGAGAGAGGGTGTCAAGACACATAAACAGAGGGTTGAGGAGCTAAATAAATATCTGAGTGGATTGAGTGAACATAATGATATGCCGAGGATTGGACCAGGCTAATAGGGATGTGCTGGTGGGATGAGTGCTATTGATCAGCCGTGGCTACAACCAGTCTTCAAGACAAGCCATTCGTGCACCGCAAAAGGCAATGCAATATTGACTAGCTTCATTGTACATTGCATGTGTTCGGACAAGGCACAGCTGCAGATCCAAGCTGAGCATGAATCCAAGTCTGCAACACAATCAAGAAACTTGTGTGCAAGATGAATTCATGGTAATGGGTGCAATAGCCCGCCACACGATTACAACTGCGTTCAATGTGCTCGGGCTATCGCTTGTCCTCGTCCATACATTCCACTATACATCTCATAAATGATACATGAAGTCTCTTGCTACAGGTGAGAAACAGGAGCAAGTGGTGTCCAAGGATGACATGATCCAATGGAGTACCTTTTGGTGTTGGAATTGTATATGGAATTTGGTACCACATTCCTCCTTCCTATTCTTCTGTACAGTGAAACAACGCTCTTGTTAATGAATCAATTGCTCTCCAAGTTCCCCTAAGATGTCACAGAGTCCATTTCTTGGGCAGCCTCCGTCTGTCTTCCAGGCTTCGAGTTTAGGTATTCGTTTCTGGTGATTGTCAGTCTTGAGTGGTTGGCCAACCCTCCTCACATACCTCTCTATAGCCCAGTTCATGGCAGCATAACCGAGGAGCAACGGTGGCAGCCAGTAGAGAATCTGATGCCTGGTTCTTCGGAACGTGTTGAAGACCGCAGCATGGGGAACACCAGCAAGAGGTCGCAGTCTATTCGGGGATATCGCATATGATGTGACCTTCTGGCTTTGAGAACCTTCAAGCTATCAGTCACGATTCTTCACTAGCATCAAGTCTTCCGGCACTGACCAAGATTACCCCAACCACCCATGTAGCTACCATGCCAATAATGTCAGCAATCAGTCCCTCGTGAGAAATTCGTTCTTCACATACACTCCATTCTTTGGGTCCAAACCACCACTCATGCGCGGCTGAGTAGCCTGCATGTAGAGAGCTGATGTAGGTCGCATATTGAGGGGGTCGATATCGCGTGAAAGTCGGCTTGACAGATCTTCAGTAGACTTGAGTTCTGAACGATGATCGGGAGGAACGAATGTCGTCGCTTTGAAGCTGCAGCTTGAGGAAATTGGCCCAATCACAGTCCTTTCATTATTGGATTGACTGGAAAGAACTTGCTGCGCCTTAGGTTTTAGTTTCCGAACGTAGTGGCTCGCAGTCTTGACGAATGCCAAGCTGAGCTATAATGCAGTAGTGGAATGCGTCTGCCTCTCTACTAAACGCCATCGTTCAGTCCATCATTCAATACCTGGCATAACGTCGACAATCCCGAGCCCTCTCACGGTGCTCTGACCCCTATATATCCGGCCTCGATTAGCCTGGGCGGCTTGATACAATTGCTCAGCTTATCAGGATGGCGACAAAGGACACTCTTTTCAGGTCGGCATCCATGTCATTGACCCAACTCTACATCTCGAATGAAATCGGTCGAGAGGTCGTGTCTGCTTTGGGTGAGCTCGGAATTGTTCAATTTCGAGATCTCAACAGCGACACAAGTACTTTCCAGCGAACCTTCACTAAAGAGATTCGACGTTTGGACAACATCGAGCGGCAACTACGATATTTCAAGTCACAAATGGAAAAGGCCAACATCCCAATGAGAAGCCATTGGGACTTTGACGAGAATATGCTGGCCGCTCCGCAGGCCGCTGAGATCGATGAACTGGCCGACCGCGCGGAGGGTCTTGAACAGCGAATCAAGAGCTTGAACGACAGCTATGAAACACTGAAGAAGAGAGAAATGGAGTTGACTGAATGGCAATGGGTCTTGAAAGAGGCTGGCAGTTTTTTCGACCGGGCTCACGGTCAGACCGAAGATATCCGACAAAGTCTTGACGATGATGATGCACCACTTCTACGGAATGCTGAAGCTGAGGAGGCCAGAGTCAATGGTGATGCCAGTGGACAACAGCAACAGTCTTTCGCAGTTATGAACATCGGATTTGTCTCAGGTGTCATACCTCGAGAACGACTAGCTGCATTTGAACGTATCCTCTGGCGAACACTGCGAGGCAATCTTTACATGAATCAGTCTGAGATCCCAGAAGCTATTATCAATCCTGAGGACAACGAAGAGATTCGAAAGAACGTCTTTGTCATCTTCGCTCACGGCAAAGAGATTATTGCAAAGATTAGGAAAATATCTGAGAGCTTGGGCGCAGATTTGTACAATGTAGATGAGAACAGCGATTTGCGACGAGACCAAGTTCACGAGGTCAACACTCGACTGAACGATCTCGCAAGTGTCTTGCGAAACACAAAGAACACTCTCGATGCTGAGCTTACTCAAATTGCGCGATCCCTCGCCGCATGGTTAATCGTCATCAAGAAAGAGAAGGCTGTCTACAACGCCCTCAACATGTGCTCCTACGATCAAGCGCGAAAGACCTTGATCGCTGAGGCATGGTGTCCGACGAACTCTCTACCACAAATTCGAGCCACCTTGCAGGACGTTAATGACCGAGCCGGTCTTTCAGTGCCGACCATTGTCAACCAAATCAAAACCAACAAAACACCACCAACATACAACAAGACCAACAAATTCACAGAGGGCTTTCAAACCATCATCAATGCTTACGGCACTGCCAAATATCAGGAAGTCAATCCTGGACTGTACACCATCGTTACCTTTCCCTTCTTGTTTGCCGTCATGTTTGGCGACTTCGGTCATGGTGCACTCATGTTCTTCGCTGCATGTGCCATGATTTACTGGGAAAAGCCACTTTCCCGATCAAAACAAGATGAACTGTTTTCCATGGCGTTCTATGGCCGATATATCATGCTTATGATGGGCACCTACTCCATGTTTACAGGTTTGGTCTACAATGATGTCTTCTCAAAAGGCTTCACACCCTTTACGTCAGCATGGGAATACCCTGAAACAGGTCGTCCAGAGGTCAGCGCACACCTCAAAGGTAGCTACCGCTATCCATTCGGCATTGACTGGGCGTGGCACGGAGCCGATAACGATCTACTTTTCAGCAATAGCTTCAAGATGAAGTTATCAATCTTGATGGGTTGGTGCCACATGACTTATGCTCTGATGTTCTCCTTCATCAATGCTCGGCACTTCAAGTCGAGGATCGATATATGGGGCAATTTCGTGCCTGGCATGCTCTTCTTCCAGTCCATCTTCGGTTACCTGGCGTTCACGATTGTGTACAAGTGGTCAGTTGACTGGTATGCCGAAGGGCGCAATCCACCATCTCTGCTGAACATGCTGATTCAGATGTTCCTGTCTCCGGGAAATGTTCCAGCTGAAGATGAGTTATATCCTGGCCAGGCCAAACTTCAAGTCATCCTCGTGCTGATCGCGGTTATCAACGTCCCGATATTGCTTCTTCTCAAACCACTCTACCTGAGATGGGAACACAATCGAACAGCAGCAAAAGGTTACCGTGGCATTGGGGAAACTAGTCACGTTACACATGCATTGGACGACGATGATGAGGATGGCGACACTCGACGTATGAACGGACGACCAAGCACTGATACCTATAATGGGGCAATGACCACCGAGAATATTGATGACGAGGAGCATGAGGAGTTCGAATTCTCCGAAGTCATGATCCACCAAACCATTCGTAAGTTCCCTCTACCATACCTTCTTGTTTGTACTAACATGCCATAGATACCATCGAGTTCTGCTTGAATTGTGTCTCCCACACGGCTTCCTACCTTCGACTCTGGGCTTTGTCACTTGCGCATCAACAGCTCTCGGTTGTGCTCTGGAACATGACGCTAGGCAACGCATTCACCATGACTGGAGCTACACAGATCCTTATGCTTGTGGTCACCTTCTTCATGTGGTTTGTACTCACTATTGCTGTTTTGTGTGTCATGGAGGGTACCAGTGCTATGTTGCATTCACTGCGTTTGCATTGGGTGGAAGCCATGAGCAAGCACTTTATCGGAGAGGGTGTGACCTTTGAACCTTTCAGCTTCAAGCTGTTGCTGGAGGAGGATCCTGTTGACTAAGTGCACAGAGTTTTGTTTTTTGAACGTCCATAGAATTCAGTGCTCCGTACTATTAATATAGTTATCGTGATCTCAATATACGATTAAAACTATCTGTGAATAGAATCTTATCTTCCACTAATTAGTTATCCACAATTTCCGGGATCCTCGGCTTTTTCGTCACCATGCACTCCCCTCGTTAATATAAACGAATTCCGATCGACCTTGCAGAAGTTCAATCCCCAACCCAACCAGTTCATCCTAGTTGCTCCTATTGACCAATCGTATGGCTTCTTTTCATGCAGACTCGGGTGTTTAGTGCTTGCCTTCACAAGATTTTTCGGATTCCATGGCAAGTGCTTATCGTCCTTTGTCTCACCAAATCCTCTTGTGCGACATTTCAAAACGGTCTCCGAGTACAACTCTCAGGCAAGTCGCAAGACCTATAACTTATATCATTCCAGCATTTGCGTGGTATCGAAATTGTGGAGTGTCAAGCAAGAGACATCACTCGCATCACTTACGGAACAGTCCCGGCCTCAGAACTGCTATCACGCAATACAGGCGATCTCAACATCATTCTACTGTCAGCAAAGATCCACCGCTTTCAACATTTGACGATAAGGACAGAACAATGTCTACTAGTAAGTCATGGCTACCTTCACCAGTCTTGTTGGCGAAATACCTGCAGCTACGAGCTCGTAATGAGAGACGCTGTAGCAGACTTCAACATGGGAGCCCATATGCTTGTGCTTAATCACTGACCAAGCCCGACATATCATCAACCTCCACATATCACTCAAACCTTTGTCACCTCCACGAGAAATTGTTCAATGCTCTCAGATCAAATGCTAACCAGCCGCCTTTTTCAAGCTGCCAACGGCACCAACGGCACCAACGGCACCAAGGCTTCCGATGCACCAGTGAAGGACACTTTCACTGTAGCCTTCGAGTCCAACTCCGTCTGGCGCCGTGATCTTTCCCGTCTTCACCCAGAACTCTTCGCAAAACTCGGCAAGGGTCAATCT
>Ga0068628_1000243_pt1 | contig 16725 bp, 16 predicted proteins | sample InSIn2gowninarea_FD_77431 | JGI IMG/M metagenome (GOLD analysis project Ga0068628, IMG submission 77431) | Clean room microbial communities from NASA Spacecraft Assembly Facility at Jet Propulsion Laboratory, Pasadena, California, USA -... ... | reverse complement strand
TTTTATCCTTTAGCGTATATGAAAAAAGCCATTATGAGTCAGCAGAATTTTAGGCAGCTCAAAGGCCAAATAGTCCAAGGTTATACCGAGGAGTTTAGAAAAAGGGTTGTGCTATTAGGAGTAAATTTGGATTCCCAAGATACATTGCTTAAATATATTGGGGGTTTACATTCCTATCTGAAACATACTATTCTTATGTTCAATCCAAACAATTTAGATGAGGTATGTGTGCAAGCCATGCACCTTCAATCTAGAGGAAAGAACATTCAGGAAGAGGGTAGTAAGAGGAACCCATTCAAGGGTAAGGAGAAAGACAAGGGTGGAAAATGGAAGGGAAAGAAGAATGCAAGTGTGAAGAAAGAAGGGGAGAAAATCACATGCAAACATTGCTCTAAAGAGGGCATGATGAAGCCCACTGGTGGAATTTGCATCCCCAATTAAGGCCTACGAAACAAAACAATAAGGGAAAACAAAAGATGACCGCTACCACACAACATGACCTTGGTTCAGATTCTGGTGATGAGACCAAGATTTCAGCCATGGTTACAAAAGGAAAAGAAATTGTTGCAAGAACTAGTTCATCACATAGTCAAAATAACACTCCAAATGAAGAGTCAAGAATAGAGTTCTTTCATGTAAGAGTGATTTCAAATCATACAAAGATTGATGCATTATTTGATAGTGGGTCACAATCAAACTTGATTTCAAAAGACTTGGTTAAAAAACTAAACCTTGAAATTGTACCTCATGATAAGCCATATCCAATGGATTGGATAGTAAGCAATGCAAACTTATAGGTTACAAGGAAGTGTTTATTCAAGTTCACCATTACTGAAAAGTTCATTGATGAAGTTGAGTTAGATGTAGTTCCACTTGACATCTCAGGAATCATTTTGGGTAGTCCTTATTTGTATGATAGAAAAGTAGTATTTTAGCATCATGACAACAAATACATATTTCTCAAGAATGGGATGCAGTACATAGTGAGATCCCATCGCAAAACACTGAACATTTATTTGGTTAATGCAGGGCAAATGAAGAGACTAGTAAATGCAAGTAAAAATTTTGTGCTTCTCAGGATCAAGAAAAACAATGATATTGATTATGAATCTTTTGAAGGTTGTGATGATAAATTAAAATCTGATTTTTTTGATGTGGTAAGCAAGCATGGCAAGATGTTTCAAGAACCAAAGGGGTTACCTCCCAAGAGGGTGATTTAGCATGAGATTCAGTTGCAATAGGGTGTTCCACTTCCAAACATTGGCATGTATCGCATGTCTATTATGGAGAGCTTGGAGATCAAAAAGCAAATTCAATAATTTTTTGAACAAGGGTATCATACGCCCATCTACTTTGCCATGTGGTTCGCCCAATGTCTTAGTGCCAAAGAAGGATGGAACTTGGTGCATGTGTGGATTTTCGTGCACTGAACAAAATCGCAGTAAAGAATCGTTATCCACTCCCAAGAATTGATGATTTTGTTGATCAGTTGAGGTATGAAAAGTATTTCAATAAGTTAGATTGACGAAGTGGTTATCATCAAGTTAGGATAGTTGAAGAAGACATTTGGAAAACTACATTTAAAACTAAACAAGGATTGTTTGAGTGGCGTGTTATGCCTTTTGGTCTTACAAATGCTCCAGCTACTTTCATGAGGGTAATGAATGATGTATTGAGACCATTTCTAGATGATTTTTTCATTGTCTACTTAGATGATATCCTCTTATTCAGCAAGTCAAGAGATGAACATGTCATGCATGTAAACAAAATACTTGATGTCTTGAGAAAAGAATAGTTGTTTTTAAAGATATTGAAGTGTGAATTTTGTAAGAATTATTTAGTGTATTTGGGACACATTGTTGGAGGAGGTGAACTGAAGATACACCCCTCTAAGGTTGAGGTCATTCTAAATTGGCCCAAGCCCAATATAGTTACAGAGATAAGAAGCTTTTTAGGGGAAGCACAATATTGGAGAAATTTTATTGCTAATTTTTCTTCCATTGCAACTCCATTACATGCATTGAAAAGTGTCAAGAAAGTCTTCTATTGGGGAGATGTACAACAGAAAGCATTTGATTCTTTGAAGCAAAAGATAAGTTTAACACCGGTATTAGCACTTCCAGATCTTAGACAGTCATTTGATATTCAAACGGATGCAAGCAATTATGCCATGGGAGCAGTTCTATGCAGATTGGTAAGCCCATTTCATTTCATTCTGAAATATTTAATGGAGTTGTAACTAACTATCCCACATATGACAAAGAACTTTATGCATTGGTACAAAGTGTTAAGAAATGGAAGAATTATTTGATGGGGAAGGAGACCATCATCCATATCGACCATCAACCATTGCAGTACTTGCAGTCATAGTCAAAGTTGCAGCAATCACGACATTTCAGATGGATGGGTTTTCTACAACAATTTCATTTGGTTATGAGGTATAAAAAGGGAATCTACAATAAGGTAGTTGATATCATTTCAAGGCCTATTGTAAATTCATCTATTATACTCAACCATAATTCTGTTTTGCATGAAAGTTACATAGAAAAATATGCAAATGATAGTGACTTTGAAGAAGTATATGCAAGCTTGAGTCAAGGAAATCAAATTGAAGAGTTGGATTATCATGTACATAATAGTTTGTAGTATCACTTCGTCAAGTTTTGTATTCCATGGGGAGAAATAAACAATATCATAAGGGAGGCACACACTTCATTGATTGCTAGACACTTTGGTGTAGACAAGATAGTAGTGAATCTTCTAAGGTATTGTTATTGGCCACACATGTTGGATAACATTTCTAGTTTCATAAGAGGATGTTCTTTATGTGCTACAAGTAAGCCTAGCAATAGGAAACTTGGTTTATACACTCCACTTTCGGTACCTTCACGTCCATGGGAGAGTATCTCAATGGATTTTGTAGGAGGTCTTCCATTGTCAAGGAAAGGTCATGATTACTTGTATGTAGTTGTATACAGGTTCAGAAAAATGTTCATACTAACACCATGTGAAAAGAAAATTACTGTTGAACAAACATCTCATATTTTCTTCCAAAACATTTGGGTTCATTTGGTCTTCCTACTTCTATTGTAAGTGATCGAGATTCTCAATTTGTTGGGTCCTTTTGGTCAAATTTGTGGAACATGATGGACACAAAGTTGAAGAAGAGTACAACCTTTCATCCACAAACAGATGGACAAACCGAGGTGTTAAATCGAACAATTATTCATCTTCTTAGAGGATATTGCAGCAAACATCCCAAGTTGTGGGATGAATATTTGTATTGCATACAATAGGGCAATGCATTCTTCCACAAACACATCGCCATTTGAGGCATGTTATGGGTACTTGCCAAGATCACCATTGGACTTCATCTTTGAGAAATATGTCGCCATCGATGGTCACATTAACATTGATAAGGCAAGGAATTTCATAGAGAAAATTTGGTTAATACATCATACAATGCAGGAACAACTTGAGAAAATCAAAGCAGCTACAATGCAAGGCATGAAAAACACTAGGTTGATCAAAATTTTCAAGTTGGCGGTGAAGTTTTGTTATATATTAGCAAAGAGAGACTTCAAGGGAAAGGTAAAAATCTTAAACCAATCTGTTATGGTCCTTTTAAAATTCTGGAAAAGATTGGTAACTATGCATTTAAGTGATCTAGGTGGACGTTGGTGGCCACCCACCTATCCCATTTGGACCCCCACAACTATCTCTTTCAGTCTTTTCAGTTTCCTAAATTGTAGCACAGTTTACTATTTTTAGCAGTTTTTCAGGTTCTGAACTTCCGGAGCCGTTTTGAGGCCCTAAACAACGTTTTTTGGGAAATCTGGGACAACATCCATGTTGCCTCCTAAAGTGGTAGTACTCGGATAGATCTTTCTAACGAGCTATCATATCCACCTGGATCATTAAGCTTCATTTGCCTCCTTATATGCAAATATACTCTGTTGTTAGTGTTGAGAATTTGAGATTGTTTGAGCCTCATTTGATTGATGATCAAGGAGAGCATGTTCAGTTGCCATCAATAGATGATTTCTCACCAAAATATCTAGATGAGCTTCAACAAGATCTCATACTTGACAAAAGAACTAGGACTTCAAAGAGAGGGGATGTTGAATACCTTAGAGTGAGACTCAAGGGACAAAAGCCTTCTCAATCCAAATGGTTGTAGACCGATAAGGTGAGGGAGTTGTACCCTCACCTATTGAACAATTGATAGTATCTTTTTGGGTCCAAAAGGCTTCTAGCGGGGAGGAATGATCAGGTGCTCAATATTTAGCTAAAAAATCAAAGTTCTCATAATGGCTAGAAACCTGAATGACTGCGTTCGTCTTGGAAAAAATATACTAACGCAATTCGTTTGGTCAAAAACCAAGTTAGTATGAGAAATTTATTGTGTTCTGATCACTTTTCTAAGCAAGCGGAATTTGCAAAAAAATGCCCAGTCACTGCATAGTCAACAGGCTGTATTGTTGACGTGGCAGGTGACTAGGCATGGTCAATGTAGGTCAATGGCTAATCAAGGATGGACAAGTGGCATTATCTGGTTGGATTGTACAGGTGATTTGTTGGCACGTTCTTATTGGTGGATTTCTAGACCAATGGAAGAATGCCATGTGGCACCTCCCAAAGGTCGGGTTGGAGGTCTAATAGAGGAGAAACATATATTAGCAAAAGTGGGGGTCGAGCCCACAACCTGTCACATGCAAACCATATGCCTTACCGCCTATGCTACTGAGTAGTTCTTACCCTAACCATCTCTGCATATATTTAACGTATAAAGGTTTGGAGGTTGGCGCTTAGGGGAGGGCCAGCCTGCAGGCCAACCCTCCCCCCATGTGAACACAATGTAATAAAACCACAAGCAGTTGCATTTTAGTTCTGGAAACTATCCACCAAGCACCAAACCATTACCATGTGAACGCTAACACTATAATGCTTAATGTTCAGTGCTCTAATGATTTTGCTTCAACATTTAATGCGACATAAGTGTTACATGTGACCAAGCATATTAAACCGTCAGAGATTACAGTTTATGTTGTACTAATCCGAGTTTAAGAATCAATTAAGCACATTTTAACAACTGTTAACCCATAGTTTAACCTGGCGGTGAATTTGGCAGTGCCCCAAATTCGGGCCTACCACCAATTTTAGCAGTGCTAACTGGAGATGTCCCAGAATTAGAGGAGAAAATGTAGGAAAATACTAACTGAGCTCTAGAGAAGTCAATTTTCGACCAAATTGAGCTCAAGAAGAGGTGTTATTGGCTAATTCGGACATTCTTAACACATTGGTGTAGGTATCAGGAGCCATAAAGCTTTGTAAAACAACATTTTACTACATTGAGCTAATATAGAGGCCCAATCCATGGAAGTTGGACCAAGAAGATGTAGCCCAGGAGGGGTGAACTCCTTCATCAAAACATTGTGTTAATGTGTCTCTTTGATGGTTTGTTGCACTGTGAATGTTTGTTGTTCAATATTTGTTTCTGAAGATATTTTTCTCATGAATGTATTTTTAAACTTAAGGAAATTTACCTGATTGTATGCACAAATAGCTAATGAAACCTTAGTACAAGAAGCAATAAGAAAACACATATTTATAAATATGTAATTGTTATTAGCACAAAAAACCTAATCATACAAAACCAGATCATTTACTGGCATTTGTTGTTTCATCCTCACTTATTAGCAGCATAATTATGCCCAAGATAGGTTGTGCAGTTTCAGAAAACAAAGAAATGTAGAATGTCTTTGAATTTGAAGGCAATTGATCATTGGAAGCTAAAATTTGTTGGAACAGGGCTTATTTTTCTTCATTTGAGTGTCTATTGTAATTGAAAAATAAGATGATGTCTGTGAATTTCTCTAGGTTTGGGGATTTTTGCTAAATAAATGTGTTTTGAATCAATTATGGGGCGACTTCCAAAATTGTCTCCCCAATCGATGGAATGTGAAAATTATTTTCTTTGAAATATGCGGCCATGAGATAGGATACAAATTCAGGGAATGGGTAGAAATTTGGGGCAATGAGGTAATACATCCTTGAATCAACAAATTGGAATGGTTCTTCTTTTCTTAGCTAATTTTTGTATAGGTTGAAATGAAGTTGGGCTAGGTGTAGAGGATAGAAGGGGTCATGTATCTCCTCCTCAGTGTCCATGAGTGGTTTTGTGTGGCTCAAGGGTTTTTATTCTTTGGGTTTAGGGGGCTTATGTGCAATTTTCTTTGTTTTATGCATTATAATGACACTGCAAGGACACGGGGCTATGAATTACCTGGTGACTAGAGGCTTTCGAACATTGTGGACATGAAAAAAATATTGTACTGGTCGAAAGCTAGGTGAATGATGTTTTCAAAGAACAAATACAATAGAAATGGGAAATTTTGAATTAGAACAGTCGATTTACAAATGGGTGTAGGAGGTAAAAACAAGGAGGTGACATGGAGGTGCCACATGGCATGGTTGGATTGGATGAGAAGTAGGGGGGAATGACTAATTTTTGAAATTTTGTGCTTGCCTACCACGCTCGCTTGACAAGTGGTCCCAGTTTGCTGGCGTAGCCACTATGCTGGCATGACGAGTGGCATGTCTATTTTCCACCCTTCGAAAGGGTGCGTAAACAGATTCAAGAATGGGGCTTGAACCCCTAGAATTAATCATGACCATAGATCTGTTGCGATGCATATTTTACCTTTGACTCTCTAAGGGGTTGGTGTTGGCTTAATAGTCATGCATGTTACCCCGCTAGAGCCTCATTGGGATTGGGTCGCTTTAGAATAGAGAATGATCTATCTAAAAGGTGCTCATTTTTTTTCCATTCACTATAAATGTGGGGCAGGTCCCACATTCCATTACTTAGAGTTCTTTCACACATTAGAACTTAGGGAAAAAAATTAAAAATAATTATTATTCCCCTTTTCATCTTCCTCTTTCTATTTTTTTCTCCTTATTTTTTATATTTTTAAAACCTTAAAACATTCCCTTTGTACATGAACAAAAATCCTCTACAACATGAATAATCAAAGGAAGAATGGAGAAGATATAACAATATTCATGGGTTTTTTGTTGTTGATCCACCACTATTTGGAGACATTGTTACAACATTATTTTTATTCTGAGTAAATTAGTTATAATCTATTATATAAGACTCTTGATTTGGACAACATGAGAATCAAAAGGATTCTCACAACTGATTGTAATTTCAAGAATAGGCATAATGTAGATCTGTAAGAGGATAAGACCTTTGCCTCATGCTGGGGAGGCACTATTATATTTTTGGAGGGACTGTGCATCTATAAATGTTTGAAGATTAATGCAAACTCTTATGGTTTGTGGCTCAATAACACTCTAATGACTTAGTTTGTGAGTGTACATTACTAGCTCCCTATAAAGGAGGAAGGGCCTTCCCCTTTAGTAGGGGTCATTGTCTCAGTAAGGTATTGTAGTAATGTGTTTAATTTCCTCTTAGTTATATTCCATGTCAATCAATTGTCAGTATTATATATTTCCATTAATGCATTGCAATACTGATTAGTTGGTTTGCAGAATAGTGTATCTCAATTACTTGTGTAACAACAAAGATCCTAGATCAATCCATTTCTGAATGTGTGATATTCATTATTTTGCTGCTATAATTTCTGGCTTGTCTTGATTATTAGACAAATGGTTGTGTACCTATTAAAGTATTTTGCATAGATTGATATTGCAATGTTTGTAGTGAGTTTATTAATTATGTGGATTTTTATCTAAATGGTTTCTACAATTCCTTCGAGGAGTGTTATTTACTTTTATACAATTTTGATCCTAAGTGATTGAGTTATTTTATTCTACAAGAGTGATTTTAATTTCAAAATTGTTTGTATATGGTTCCTTGGTTTTTTGTTGGCATTGATCCAGCTAGCTGATGTTGGCATTGGTTCATGATGGTAGCTAGCTCATGTTGGCATTGATATCAACCCTATGTAGTCTAGCTGATTTGTTGATGCCATTCATTGTACCATGGTTGCATCTAGTTGAGTTGACATTGAGATGGTTGTGTTGGCATTGATGCCAGCTGTTTGAAGTTAGCCTTGATGATGTAGCTTATTCATGGATGGAGTTTTCACACATGATGAATTGACAACTAGGTCTTCGTCTTAGTCTTCATGCTTATACTCATGGAAATGACTTGTTGTAGTGTGATGGCCTTGTGTTTGATGATGGAGATGTGCTACAGAGTATTACAGGTCTATTAGAGGTGTTGCAGGTTATGGAGATGATTGTTGGAGAGTGGAGGACTTGTTGGCACTCTTGTCAATCTTGTTTGTTGGCCCTTTTAGGTAAATTTGGTAGTGACACTTGTGAGACATGTTTGATCCACTTGAAAATGTGTCATAGGCTATGTCATAGGTTTGGAGGCATGTATAGGAGTTGAAGAAGAGAATCCAATAGGTGGCAGAGGTTTTGAGTTGAAGGCTTGATGTTTTTCTTCATCCTTAACCCCAATCGCATGGACGAAAGCCTGTGAGAGTGATTGAAAGGCTCAAGTCGCTGGAAGATAGGCCTATGGGAGCAACTAAAGGTTCAAGTTGAATTTTTTCAGTGTTATGCATGTGACTAAGTATTTTCAAGAGAATTTCTCTGCATTCCTCACACAAACCTGAAGGAAATTAGCATATAAATTCCTAGAGGCTTGAAGAATTAGTTGTAAGGGTCAGGAATGGTTTGAAAAGGTCCTCCAATGATGTGAACTCATTTAGTGCACAAGTATTGGTCTTAGTGTATTGATTTGGTCCAATTTATGCAACCTTGATCCTAGCTCCAAGCTCAAATTCATCGTACATGTTTTATATTCATTATTTTAGAGTTGGTTGTTGGTTGGTTTAGTGTGTGAGTGAATGAGTAAAGGCTACATTGAGGAAATAGGCTTCAAAACTAGTTGTGAGAAGAATTGCTTCGGTGTATGTGTTAATGGATGCATAGTGAGCAGAACTGAAGCATGTTATAGAATAGATCAGATTTTAAGTTGTTATAGTGGAGATTGTTTTAGATAGTTTTGTATGTTGCTAGATAGTTGTCATTGGTGACTCTCACACTTGTTTTTGCGGGATTTTTTGATGCATTTGGCACACATCCATAGTGTCTTTTTTTGTTGATTGTATTATGGAGCATTATATTATGATGTGAGGGTTTGATATCATGATGGAATTTCAGATTTGATGTGGCCACTATTTTGCTAGTTTTTAGAGCATATGTTTGTGATGTATATATTTGATTTCATGATGATATCTCGCTGTTGAGAGCATGTTTGCAGAGTTGAATTATTTTTTAGCAGAGCTTCTTAGATACACTATGAAAATAGATGGAAGGAGGTTTGCATAGTGTAGAGGAGCAGTGACTTCATGAGAGAGCAGTAGTGATATCGAAGCTTCAGTGAAAGGAACAATTTCTCCATCCAATTGGTGCTGGACAATCCAATGGCAATTAGGTAAGGATCGATTGATTGTGGTGGCATTCAATGGATGGTAATTCATAGATCAGTGTGAGAACAAAATCTTATGAGCTTATCAGTAGAATTGAGTCTCATGGTTGATTGGTATTGGCCTATTGTATATGAGGTAGATTCTCCAAGATGATTGGAGTCAAATAGCTATGTAAATACAAATTGCTTGACTAATATAAATGCAGAGCAGAGCAATAGAAACAAGGGTGGTTTTTCTCTCAGAAGGGTTTCCACCAAAACTCTTGTGTCTCGTGTGTGATGATGTGATTGTGTACATTGTTTATTTTTATGTTTCTCTCATGGTTTATATTTATATTCATGTGATGAGATGATATGTTGTTGGTTAATGGTGCATGATTTAGTAAAGAGGTTTAATGTGGTAAAAATTGATAATAAGATAACACTACTAATTCACCCCCACTCTCAGTAGTGCTCAAAGGTTTCCAATAATTGGTATCAAGGTAGATTGCAACTTGATTGCTGGAGAGTAGATCTGGGGTTTGTTGGCAAAATTTGAATTTTTTCAGAATGGTTGTCCTCACTGCTGCAAATTACAAGGTATGGCACAAAAATGTAAAATATAAATTATTATCTTGTGGTCTAACATTTGGAGAGTAGTATGTGAAGGTTGTGGAAAGGATCCAATTCATTTAAAGTTTTGCGACAGGATGCACAGGTTAGATTCATAATCTAAAAATTCTTCATGATGGTGATTTGAAGAGGCTAGTAGGTTTGAAATATGCCAAGAAAATGTGGGAAAATCTAGAATCCATATTTGGAGATGGTACTAGCAGCAATAAGGAAAATGAGAAGAAGAGCAACAAGAATAAGGGCCTTCAAAAACAAGAAGCTCAGCCACAAGAGTCTCATTCTTCTTGTGCACATGATTTAGTAGATGATGAGAAGAGATCGAAAAATCTTGAACCCAAAGGTATACACACTAATTATTATTTTTTTAGTTATAACTTTGATGATTCAAATTTAAATCATGTTGAAGAACATAATAAAGATGAGGATAATGTTAAGACTCTTAGAGTTGAGATTTCTAAACTAACAACTACTTGCAAGGATCAAGAAAAATTATTGCAGATCTCTGATGATAAGGAGGCCAAACTTAAGGAAGAGATTGTCAGCTTAAAGATTAAATTGGAAAAATCATAAAAAAAGTTGAGGAAGGCATGAGGAAACAGTACCAAGAGAAGGAAAAAGAGGTTGATAAATTAGAAGTTGAAGTGGTGTCCTTTATAAAGCAACAAAAGATGGAGAAGAGAATTGTGGCATTGGATAGTTTGCTTGAGATCCAAAGATCACCATTGGATAAATATGGTCTTGGATTTCAAAAGGGTGAATCTAGTTTGCATGCAAGAAAAAATATCAAAGAAGAACCAAATAAACCTATAGCAAACAATACCAGCAACAAGAGTTAAGACTGAGTAAACAAGAAGCAGAACCAATAGACAACCAAGCATCAAAATAAGAAGTAGAGAAGAAAATCTCAAGGGTCACCTACATTTAGAAGATATTTTTCTACAAGAGGAGATTGTGGCAGATCTCTATTATTTCTAAGGAATCAAATCCCCTTCATTCCTTTGATGACTAATATTGAGTGTTACAACTACCATAAATTTGGACATATTGCAACTAATTATTGGAGCATAATGTATAGATTAGATCAACAAAGTTTGTAGCAATTTCAGCAGCCAAGGAGATTGGTCAATAGGTATAATCATGGCTTTTATGATTATTATTACTCATGTCACCTTGTTGTAGCAGCTACAACCACCCTCCAAAATTTTACCTTCACTTTATTTTGGAGCCTACCTCCACAAATCTTAGTAGCATGTCTTGCACTGCTAAGGTACCTGTGTTTTTATTTGAAGTTATCTTTCACTTTGCAGCTTGTGTTTGCTAACCTTCTCTACTGACCAAACATAAGCTGAATCCATGACTTGGTTCACATTTGGTTCTTGCACTATCTTGGAAAACTGCACAATCCTAGAGGGCAACCTGCCTTGCTCTTAGGAATTGTGCAGTGCAACCCGATAGTTAGCCTTGCTCTCCAGAAATGCACAGAGAAGTCCAACAGACAACCCTGCTCAGAGAAATTGCATAGAACATTCAGGCACTAGGCTTTGGCTTAGGAATTTCATAGACCTAGCTGGCAGCTTGTCTTCAGTTGGTAAACTGCACAGAGCATTAGAGGAAACCAAAGCCACTCAGCCTAGGAATTGCGCAGAAGCATTCCTTCAGTTACTGTCTGATGCATGTGCTGGAAAATTGCCAAGTTCCCTCCAGAACTATGTAATTTTCCCATGCATGCATGATAACCCTTTTCCTAAAAATAAAAAAGCATCCTTGAAAATAGGGATCTATTTTTAGCATCAGGAGTTACATGCAAGTTGATTTTAGAAACTTCCCACCAAGTGTCGCTTTCTCCTAGATTTGTGGCATGCATGTCATAAACCCTAAATCTACCAAATCTATTTAATGGATGCCCCAAAGCTCATTCTACACATTCAATCTTGGAGATCTGGCATTCCCAAGGAATCTAGGAACCTTCGGCACAGTCGGCACATATTTTCCAGGTAAGTTTTGCTTTTGAAGTCTTTTACTGCTTTTTATATCGCTTTTATTTCCTTGCCTTGTGTGATTGTTGTTTTGCATGTTTTATTGAATGGTCGTTGGCATTTCATTTTGTTTTAACTTGTAGAAGAATTGTTTCAAGTTTTGCATTGTCTTTCTTAAGTGTCGCATGCATAATGTTTTTTTTGCACTAACGGTCGACGTTAAGGCAACCCTCTCCACCAACTTCTTTGATCTTCTGTTTGACTGACTCATGTATTGGTTTTGATTGCATGCATCATCATTCACTTTTGTATGCACCATACTTTGCTTTCACTTTAAGATCTACTCATTTTCAAGTTTCCCTTGGGAAGATTTGGGCTTCCTTGGCTCAGATCTTGCTTTCACTGGCATGCTCTACGCATTCCTGAACTCGAGGCTCTACCTTGGCACCAGGAATTGGACAGAGACTTCCTGTCAGTGGCCTCCATTTTTGCTCTGCGTTGTTCTCAGAGTAAGTTCCCAGCCTTTCCCATGGGATTGTGTAATGTGTAGTCCCAGCTAGCAGCCAGCCGAACTGAATTGCGCATTGCGCAGTTCCAGTCCACATTCAATCTAGCTAGACTATGCTCTACATAGCTCAAGTCAGCAACAAGTCTCACTAGAAGATGAGACTGAAATGCATAATTCGAGCTGACAGTCTCTCAGCCTTGAGAGTCACTACTGTGCAATCTTTCCCAGCAGTCACCCAATCTGTTGCATGATTGATCCTTGAAGTGAATTATGTTTCTAAATTGACATTTGCTTTTCGTGAGTGTTCTCTCTGTCTCCAGGTACATCCGTTGTTGAGCAGTCTTGCAGCAGTACAGGCATCATGGTTTCCAAAAGAGTTGGATCAAAGGATACCATAGAGAGAAGTACTGGAGATGTAATTGAATAGGTGCCAATAAACTTGCTTGTCTATGCAGACACGCAGTTGTTCGTAGAAAAGGACATGAAGATCACATGGGAAGAAATAAAGGACATATTTGTAGGCACTTTCAAGGAAGATCTATAAGATCGACAAGTCTATGTCAACATTCACAAGTCAGGTTTGTACAGGTTGCATGCAGGTACCCCACTTTCTCATGTGCGGATATCATTCATTGAGTTTTCGCGTATACCGATCTTGAGATGATGACACTGAGTAGCACCAATGGAACAAAACTTGCCACCTTTAGGTTGGAAAACTACCATCAAATGTATCACTTGCCGCAATGGTGAACTAGATGGATGCATTGTTCTTCACTCCCAACAACAATGTGAATTCAAGAGATATTATTGAAGCATTGGGTAAAATATCCATCGAATTTCAGGATAACACTCAACTAGGTCTACAAGACAAAGTCACTCAGGAAGGCTTACCAACTCCCAGTCATCTTTGTATGTCGCCTATATGGCCAAGAGAGCACAAACCCCTTCCCGCAGAGTTGGGTGGTTATGTTAGATCAGTTGGAAAATGAAGGAAGTTCTTTCAACTGGTCAAACATGTTGGTTCTTCAACTAAAAATGCATGTGTCAAATGCCCGGAATCTGCCTAAGGATGGATAAGCAAGATTCTATATATCCACATACCTGCTTGATGTAATTTGTGCCCAGCAAAAGTTCCCAGGCATGGGTTAGACATAGACACCATCATAGAAAGTTGTGAATGTTTATTGCAAGTTTCTCTCTTAGTGCAGCTATTGAGGAGTCATGATGAGGTTGTCTGACCACTTCAATACCCCAATGTACAGGATGATATTTGGAAATAAACCGCCTTGCATGTCCTAGGAAGCGATGCAGGAATTGCTCAACATTACAGATTGGTATGCCTCACCCGATGGCACCTTCGTTAGGATGTTTGGTGTGGAGAAGCCTCTACATGAGTTACCAAAGTTTTCCACAGAAAATTTGGTCATGCAATAGGTTGCATACCACATCCTTATAGGGTTGTGAGCAACACTTCACAGGAGGAAGAAGGCACCCTAGCCTACTCTTCCTTTACGGATTAGGTTGTATGACATTTGTACCTTAAAAGATGTAGATGTCGAGTCCAAAGACTTGAAGAAGTCTAGGTTCGAAATCAAGAGTTTCAATCCATATGATCCACACTGCATAAGCAAGAACCACTGTGTAAAGGTGTACTTCCCATGGGTCCATGGGGCATGTCATTGGCTAGAGGAAGATCCTTGGAGGTATTTCTATAACTCCTATAGACTCAATGAACCGGTCACCATGGATATAGAGTGGAAAGTAGCACTGCAGGAAGTAGCACCACAGGAAGCAACAACAACAAAAACAGTGAGCAGCAAAACGACGTAAGACAAAGGCAAGAGGAAGATTGTCGAGAGTGAAGAGGCTGAGAAAATCTACAAGTTCAAAGAAGATCCACTTAATGAGGGAGTAGCTTTGGAGATAGATGCAAAGAGGCGACAACATGACAGGAGAGTAGCACAGAGAAAGAGGGAGAAGCAAATTTTGGAAGAGACTAAAAGGAGATTGCAGGAGATGGAGAAGAAGCTGGAAGCAAAATGAGAGCTCAAGAGGAAAGAGAATGAAGAAAGGCATAAACAGGCATAGGAAGAAGGACAAGGTGCGTTGATAGAGAAAAATGTGCAGAAACAGGTTAAGACAGAAGAGAAGCCATCAGATGATGAATAGGGTGAGCAGGTGTAGGTTTGTGAACTTGCTTAGCAGGTTGAGCAAATGGTTGAGGTAACATACATGGAGACAGAATAGGAGCTAGAATACCAAGACATTGATCTCATGTCGATGGCATCCATGGTCGTACCATAGTCTCCGTCACCTCAATAACCACAAATATTCCTGAGTGAGCAAGAGAAGTTGTCCTCCTTGAAGAAGATCCAAAGACAGATGTGTAGACGAGACACAATAGAGGATTATACGAGCACAAATAAATCAGCTCCCGAATGATCATACATCACCTACACACACAGCGGAAAGGGTCATTGTACCAGATGTTAGAAGAAATTCAGTTGCCATGGCCGAGGCTTCTAAGGCTTATTCAAAAGCCACGAGTTCAACAGTCAAGTTCTTAATAGCAGAGAATGATCGAATGGTGAAGAACTTGCAAGAGGCCAAGAAAATAGTAGAGAAATCCACAGGATCCACCATGACAGAGATGAAGAGAGCAATAGTAGTGAAGATATTAAATTTGGAGGCCACCATGTAGATAGTGTATAGAATATTTTTCACTGTGCACAAAGCGGTTGTCCATTTATATGGATTTTAGTAGCAGTGCACACAAACAACCCAAAATCTCAAAGACATTCACATTGTTATTACGAACATGCAAGAATGGGAAATGAGGTACAAGGGAGCCTCGCTTTACTTGCACAAGAAGATGAAGCCACAGGTTGAGCTTGACAAAGCACGAATTTAGATTCAGATCTAGAATTATGAGTAGCTCCCTCCACTCATCACTAGCATTGAGGCTTCCTATGCACGGTTGTTCAGGAGTTTGGATGTCATAGTGCAAATGCAAAAGATCCCTTCCATCGAAACCTTCACCTAGGACATGAGGAAGAACCAAGTCATGTTGGATGTCGACAAGTACAACTGTTGATGCGCAAAGCAACCAGTGATGACTTTTAGCTCAGCACAGAGAACATGCAAAGGTATATCAGTGGTATAACCACATGCAGGATAGTGTTGTGCATGCTTCAAGATAATCTAGAGAGAGGTTTCAGAACCATATACCCAGAAACCATGGAGGCAAGGGTCTTCTTCAACAAACATTCCATCAAACAGTGCCAAGACACAATAGAGCAGTACCAAGATTGGTATCAATTCATCATCGAAGATCACTGCGAGTAGGTTATCGAGCTGGTATTTTCCCAAGGCCCTGAGTGATGTTGTTTTTCTTGTCACGCTGACTCAAGCCTATTTTATCTCACATGGGTATATGTGGAAATTATATTATTGTAAATGTATTATAAGTAAAAGTCCAAGTGTCATTAGTGGAAAGTGAATAGTCACTATGTGATATGAAGAGTCATGCGGGTAGTCCAACAGTCAAAGGGGAATGTCCAGGGTCACCCCACCCTTTGTTATATATATAGCCTCATAACTCATAGTACAGGCTTTTGGGAGCCAAGCTTTTAGCTAGGAATTGCTTAGAGAAGGCTTGGAGAGTATTGTGAGAGCCTTAGCTTCTCCACAATGAAGAGCGAGTACATTTCTTTAGGGGAGCAGGTGGTGTTGACTATAGAATTCCACTACTGGGGCTAGTGGTTGTCATGGTGTATGTATGGATGCAACTTTCACTTTATATAATATAACAGAGCCATCGTGTTTTCATGCATATGTTGTTATTATAGTTGGACTATTCTAGTTGCTTTAGCAATGTATGTTATTTAACTTATGCATTCCTGTATGAACTATTTTGTATATGATTGTATGAATCTTTTTGAAATAGTGTTGTTGGTTTAACCTGTCTCTTTGGATTTTGGATTATTCTGCTTTCCAACTTGTGATGTCATTCAACTTGTGTGTTCCTTTCAGGTTATGTACTATTACAGGCTTCTAAAGGACACACCTTCTCTTGCTCACTCAGGAATATTTGTGGTTATTGAGGTGACGGAGACTATGGTACGACCATGGATGCCATCGACATGAGATCAATGTCT
>Ga0068628_1000242_pt1 | contig 16728 bp, 16 predicted proteins | sample InSIn2gowninarea_FD_77431 | JGI IMG/M metagenome (GOLD analysis project Ga0068628, IMG submission 77431) | Clean room microbial communities from NASA Spacecraft Assembly Facility at Jet Propulsion Laboratory, Pasadena, California, USA -... ... | reverse complement strand
TGGAAAAAAATTACAAGACTTGTATGAAACCCCAAGCAATAAACATAAAAGCTTCGCTAAGGGAAAATTGAGAATTGAAATGGCCAAATAAGAAGCCTAAAGAGGCCTTAGGGTTTTTGAAAAAGAAAAAATTGAGTAAGGATTCAAAGAGGAATGGAAAATAAAATCCTTACCACATGCTTGAATGATAGGATACTAAGATACCCTACCATATGCCCTTTGCACCTGATTAGGGGCCTCTCTACCATATGCCATACATCGTCATCCATATCAATTAGTAAGTCAAAATCGAAGAACCAAACAAATAAATAGATCCAACAGTTGGGGGCAAGGGAGTCAACGAAAATCAACAACAATCAAGAGTGAGAACAACATCACATTGGACAAGGGATCCATAGTCTTCACCAGGAATCGCCAGACACAAAATGATAAGAGAGATAAATGATAAAAAGTTGACATGGAACCTTATTTTTATTTGATTTTTTCACTAAACCCTAGTTAAATGACTCCCCTTTCAAATGTTAAATCTAATGCTTACAGAGTGAGGGATTACATGGGAAAATGCTTGAAATTATTTTAATTAGCACTACCTTCTTTTGAAAAACTAATTCTGCCAATTTAATGCTATTAGCAGCATCCAGAAAATCAAATTAATGAACATCTCAATGCACGACACTCAAAAATGGTATATCTAGTGATGTTCAATATTTACATTATACATTTGCAAGGAAATTGATTATATCCCACTTTTCATGATTATCAATACTAAACGAATGCTATTAACATCATATTTTATGTAAAATTAGTAAATGATTCAAGTGCTATATTGAACTTCTAGTTTCACTGGATCAAACTAGATGCATAAAATAGATATTACATGATGAGAAGATGGAAATTTTATTTTATCAAATATTATTTAATTAAATATATATGTCAAAATTTTGATTTTTGCATAAATTCATATTTTTGGAATGGTGAATATCAGAATAATTATTTTTCAATACCAATTGAATGGAGTCTCTTTCCTGAAGTGCAATTCTATCATTCACACAATGTTAATAGTGTGAATAATGTGAAATTACGAATTCTTTCGAATGGTAATGATGTTATCATGGATCTTAAGAAAAAATCAAATGGAAAGCAGGAGCATGAAGAGCGGGAAGAGCGGTGGGGGGAGAGGAATAAGGAGGCGACTGAGGAGGTTGGTGATGAGTCTGGTTTTGGCCAGGAATAGGGTGGGGGGTCGTGTCCCAAGGTAGTGACAGATGGTGAAGGTAAGGGTTGTATAGTCTCTTCGATGGAGGAGATGGTGGATCCCAAACCATCAGATCTTGTGAAGAAAAATCTCTCCTACACCAAGGTGGCGAGGGGAGCTATCATTTCTCCTTTGGTGAACTATTACAACTTATGTGTGGAGGGAGGGAAACTTAATATCCTCCTAGAAATCATCAAGTGAATCTTGGAGGAAGGAGCGTTGAATCTAATCGGGAAGTTTCTTAGGCCATGTCTGGATATCGATACAATCAAATAATGGGCTTTCCAAAAATGGAATATGATGGAGCATTTTGATATTGTAGATCTCCCAAAAAAAAATGTTATGATAAAATTCTACTTGGATGATGATCTACAAAAAGTGTTGTTTGGAGGTCCTTGGATATTTGGCTAACGCACTATGTTTTTGAAGAAATGGGAGCTGAATTTTGACCCAAATACTCAGAGTATTACCTCTATACCAATTTGGATTCGCCTGCCTAAGCTTTTGCTACAATATTGGCATGATGAAGTTTTGGCAGGAATAGGGAACTGGATTAGAGATTTGATTAGCATTCATAAAGCAATTAGAGCTAAATCTTTGATGATTTTTGCATATAATTATGTTAATATCTATCCTACGACTGATCTTCTGAAATCCATTGAGATGATCTTCAACATTGGTGATTGGAACTAACCTATAGAGTATGAGAATCCTCTAAAGAATTATGAAGTGTGTAAATAGAAGGGTCATTCCTCTTTATGGTGTCTAGTTAAACAACATGAGAAGCTAAAAAAGAAACAACAAATGAGGAAAGGTTTAGATAAAGGTGAAACCTTAGGCCTTATGGGGGAAAAGGACTTGGTTCCCATTCATAATATCTTTTCAAATTTGGAGGTAGTGGAACCTCAGGAGGAGGTACCATCAGCATATAGGAGGGCTCTAAAATATTTGGGAGATTCCAACCAATTACTGAGGAGATTATGTTAGAAATCCTAGAGGAATAGAAAAATAGGGTAGAAGGGGAGGTTCTAGCACTTACATAAGATAAGGAGGAGGAGGAGGTATCGATTGTCGATACTGGTATGGAGGAATAAGAGAAGGGTATCTTGGTGAAGGAGGAGATTCAAAGGAAGCCCCTTTAGGGGATGGTGTGAATCTTACTATTAAAGTTGGGAAGGAGGTGATAGTACCTTCCCTAGTTTTTGGAGGAGGGGAAGGTAATGAAAGACCATATTTGGATCTTGTAGACTTGGCTCTTAGAAATCTTTCATCGATGAGGAAGTTCTAGGATGATCTAGAAGATTCGAACTCTTAAGAGGAAGCGAATCTCACTACTCCAGGAAGAACTCAAAATCAAAAGAAAAAATAACATAAAACTATGGGGAAGGAGCACCTTCGAATACCCTCAAAAGGAGTAGTAAGATGTAGGGAAACTAAGGCAAACATAGCAAATGGAGCCGAGGCTACCCTGTTTGGGGGTAGGAAGAAATCATAGAAATAATGAGAATGCTCTCGTGGAATGTAAGGGGGATTTGTGCTCCCAAAAGACATAAAAGTTTTCATACTTTGAAAAAATATTTGAAACCAAAGATTATTTTGCTTTAAGAAACTAAATTAATGAACGAAAAAGCTCAATCTATTAAAAATGTGCTTTGGAGGGAGGTTGAGTTTGTAGCGGTCTACATCGAGGGGAACTCAGGAGGAATTATGTGCCTTTGGGATGGTACTAAGCTTAAAGTGAGGCTTATTGTCTCTAGCTCTAGTTTATACTCTATTCTCTTTACCCCTATGGGTTCTAAGGAGGTTTTCATCATTAACAATGTGTATGCTCCTACAACTCTTGTGGGGAGAAAGATCCTATGGTCAACCTTAAAACAGATGCACGAGGCATTTCTAGAGATTAGCTAAAATCCTATAGGGGAATTTAATTGTTTATTATATCCTTTTGATAAAATGGGAGGGGTGGAAGGGTCCACAAATAGTATGAAATCTTTTGTAGTGTTTCTGAATGAGAATAATTTAATGGATATGGAGCGTAGGAGGACCAAGTTTACATGGACCAATGGATGCTATGGAGATTATCATATACAGGAAAGATTGGATAGAGTTTTCATTTCACAAGACTTTATTACAAAGTTTTGGCAATGAGAAAAGCAACTCTTCAAAATCAAATGAGAGCCTTGGAACATCATATTCAAGTGCATGGTTACATGGAGGAGATACAAGTTAAAGAAAAGGAGATCTTGGGGTAGTGGCACACCACCTTGGAAAAGGAGGGGATTATGTGGAAGCAAAAATTGAGAATCAGTTGGTTGAATGAGGGAGATAGGAATACCAAGTTATTCCATGTTACCAACCTAAGATATAGGAGTTAGAGCTCTGTTAAGGAAATACAACGTGCACATGGAGATAACACTAAGGACTTAGTTAAAATCTGGGAGGAGGGAATCTCCTTCTTCTTTTACCTCTTAGGTTGATAGTTAGAATCCAACCTTTGATCGACTGATAAACTTCTCAGTAATATTCCAAAGCTGATGATAGATCAAATGAATTCTTTTCTTAGTAGCAAATTTGGAGAGAAGGAAATTCATGCAACAATTTGTGATATGGGAGGATCGAAGGTGCTTGACCTGGATGGTTTTCTAGGATGCTTCTTCCAATCCTTCTAAATTTTTTTTAAGAAGGAAATAGTAGAGGTGATGCAATCCTTCCAATCATGTATGCAATTGCCTAAATATGTGAATTCTACTTTCATATCCCTCTTACCAAAGGTGGCAGGGGGAATTCATTTGGTAAGTTCCGCCCTACAAGCCTTTGTAACTTTCTTTATAAAATTGGGTCTAAGGTCTTGGCTAGTCATCTTAAAGCTATTCTTCCAACCATTATCAGTCCCAATCAAGGGGATTTTTTCCAAAGTCATCAACTTTTGGATGGTATCATCATAATCCATGAAGTGTCATACTTAATGGAAAAATCAGGAAAGGAAGGTATGCTACTAAAGTTGGATGTTAGTAAGGCATATGATAGGGTGGAGTAGTCCTTCCTCCTTAAAGTGTTGATGTGCTTTGGATTCAAGGATGATTAGATCTCCTTGATAGAAGCATATATTTCTTTGGTAACCTTTTCAATCCTTATTAATTGAGCTATAACGAGTTATTTCCCATGAAAAAGGGGGCTCCATTAGGGGGACCCCTTATGCCTTTCCTTTTCATTATTATGGAGGAGGCTCTAGGGAGAAGTGTTATGGAAGCTACTCGATGTGGAAGGATAGATGGTATCAAGCCTATCAAGGAATTACCTCCTATCTCTTATCAACAGTTTTTGGATGATACTTTGATCTCCACTAGATCCTCAATTCCTTAGGCCAAGGTCATCAAGAAATTGCTAGACCATTATGAGGCTAGTGCAGGGTGGAAGGTAAATTTTGACAAAAATCTATTTTTTTACAATATTAGGGTGAGGCTACAACATAGAGTGGCTAGAATCCTCAAATGTTCTATCAAAGAACTTCTCACTACCTACTTGGGAATGCCACTCTTCAAGGGCAACATGAAAGAAGTGCTTTGGGATCTGATGATTGAATATTTTTCTCGGAAGATGGTAGGATGGAAAGGAGTCTTGCTGAGCCAAGGAGAGAAGTTACAATTAATTAAATTAGTCCTTTAAAGTATACTATTATATTTTATATCTATATTTAAAATATCGATGATGGTTTTGGAGAAAATTGTTAAAATTTAGAGAGATTTCCTATGGAAAGGTACATAGGATAGGAAAATGATGGCTCTTATGGCTTGGAATAAAGTTTTTCTTCCCTTTTCTTAGGGTGGCTTGGGCATCAAGAACCTAAAGAAAATAAATTTGGCTCTTATAGGGAAGCTGGGCTGGAAAATAGTAGTGAATGAAGATAAACCTTGGGTTAATATTATTAAGGCAAAATACATCTCGAATTCCTCATTTTTGGAGGTGGATAATCCAAGGATGAGGTCCTCTTTTTGGAATGGGATTAAATGTATGAAGGATCTTCTTAGAAATAATAGATCCTAGATTATCAAAAATGGTAACCGAGTTAATTTTTGGGTGGATCGATGGATCATGGAAGGCCCTTTGATGGAATAAAGGAAGTTGATTCTGATTATTAAAAGCACTAAAAGGAAGTTTGGAAATTTGGTGGCCAACTTTCTTAGGGGAGGGGAAGGGAAATTCTATAGAGTGATGGAGCTAGATAATCCTATGATACCAAAGAAAGAGGCCTTGGTAATGATTAATAAAATGTTAAAGGCCTATGTTCTCCAAAGGGGGAAGGAGGATTCCTTTAGGTGGGGAAGAGAGAAGCATGGTAAGTATTCAGTCAGGTCAGGTTATCAAGCTTGTGACATTGGAAACCATCCATGGAATTTGGTGAAGAAAGTGTGGATCAAACACCTTATACCCAAAGTTACTTTTTTTTTTGTGTGGGAAGTTAGTCTGAATAGAATACTCATTCTAGATAACTTATGAAAGAGGGGTTTCAAGTTGGCAAACATGCGTATTTTGTGCAAAAAGGAGGAGGAATAAGTGGATCATCTATTGATTCACTATGAGTTTACCCAAGTGGTGTTTATGATTGTATTTCAATATTTTAAAATAGATTGGGTTCTTTCGAGTATTATGAAGGAAATATTGATTCAATGGGAGAGCCCCTTTGTTAGCATGAGACTACAAAAATTATGGGAATTAAGCCTAGCACATTTCTAGTGGGGAATATGCAAAGAGAAGAATCATCGAGTCTTTAAGGAAAGTTACCTTGATTCTAATCGAGTTGCGCAAAGAATCTCTTAGTTTATTTTGGATAATCTTGCTATTATTAAGTTCAAAGCAGTTTAGGAGTCCCCGAGGGATGCTCCAATCCTATTAAATTGGGGATTTGAGTGAGGAATTAAGCATAAGGAATAACACCCTTAGAAGAAAGCTCAATGGAGATTTCCTCCCATTGGATGGTTGGCCATAAACTTTGATGGTTCTTTGAAAGGTAATACAGGTCCAATTGGAGAAGCATGAGTGATCAAAGACCATCTAGGGAAGATTAAGATGGTAGTGGCAGAATCATTCGAGCATTAAATGAGCCAATTTGAGAAGGCTAGAGTGGCATTCATCATTTTATCCATGATTAGCAAATTTGAATGTGTTAACTGAGTCATCACAGAGGATTCGTTAAATGTTATCAACTTACTAAAAGAAAACTCCTCACCAGGATGGGACATCAATTTTATGATGGAAGAAGCGAGGTGCATTATATATAAGTTGGAGCAAATCAATTTACTCTATGATTTTAGGGAAGCTAATCACATGGTAGATCGACTAATTTATGAGGCGATGAATTTGGAGGAATATAAAGTTTGGGAAGCTAATTTCCCGAAGAAGTATAAGTTACTGGTAAAGGAGGATCGAGATGAAGCCTATAGATGAAGTTAGAAATTACCATAACTCGAGGTGGAAGATGAATTTGAATTTCAAAATATGGAGGGAGAGATTAGTCAGGAGCTTTGGGACTAAGCAGGCAATCCAGAGTGAGGTGGAGGTGATGAGTTGTAAGAGCGGGGCCCACTGGAAGGAAGATACATTAGACAAGGTGTCACTTGTAAGGTGCACATTTATAGGCATGATGCAATGGACTTGATGGAAGGATGAGATAACTAACATAGGAGGATCTGAGCTCTGTCATAGTTTTGATGTGTCTAGGATGGCTTACATGATTGAGCGGAGGGGGGGATACGTCACCAAATTTAGAGGAGGAAAAATCAAGTAGTTATATTTTCCAAAAGGGAAAAGGATGCGACTTTCCATAATGTCATCGAGCTCTCGATTGAGTGGGAATTAGGAAGAGAGCCAAGGTGGAAAGCAAAGATAAGAGGAGGGACACACGGAATCCATCCAAGTAGTGGAGGGTATCATGCTACACATAGGAGCATTTACTCTGGTAGACTTGTAAAAAGAAATCATATTAAGTAGATAGGCTTTTTCACATAGCTACATACTTGAGGTGGGAGGTGGCCAAGTTATTTTTTTAGAAGGAGGTTTGAGTGCATGCAATAGAATAATTGGAAATCATTTTTAATGGCATTGAAATAAAAGGTTGATGTTGAGAAACTAGATTCTCGTTTGGATCCAAGCAAGTTGGATGTTTCCCCTACTATGAGGACCATCTTAGAATTAGGGGGTATGTTAAAATTTCTTTAAAAGTTTGAGGAACACAATGAAGACATTTCCAAGTAGTTCCTAGAGAGTTAGAGAGAAGGGGTGGTTAAGGTCTTCGATATTGAATTCCAGGTGAATCAAAAATTGTTGGTGGAGGTGACTAGGCTATTAATGATAGGCAAAATGCTGAGGAGGGATAACCAGAGCTTGAATATAGAATTGGAAATTTTTTGCAAGGGAGGTATAGAGTTGGAACTGGAGAAATAGGGCATGATTACCTGATCGTCCCTACCCGAGCCATGGCCAAAAGTGACACTAGTCATTATGCAATTCATAATGTTGGATACCATTGATCCATGGGCAAGGAGCTTTCACTTTTTCTTCATGAATCATCTTAAAGGGTTGAAGATGAATATTTTAGCCTTCTTGTATGTTGAATTGGATAAAGCAGTAGAGGATTACCAAAAGAGTAATGGTAGCAAGGTGAACTACATGGGATTAATCCTTATGGTGTTTAAATTTATTACCGAATAAAAAGGCATGGCTGATAGCTTCAAGTGGGTTGGGTCAGAGGCACCATAGGAGTTGATGGGAAGGGAGGATATGCATCCCATGTTTTCAGAGAAGAAGATAAGAATTAAATTTGAAGATGAAGAATGGAAGCCAACCAACATTGAAGGGAGTGGAAGGAGGTACATTTCATGTAAGGACAAGAAAGGAGCCGTGTAAGTTGAATACTTAAACTTAGAGAAGATCTTGGAGGAGATCAAGAAGGTGGAGTGAGCACTGGAAAAGTTGGTGGAGAAGGGGCATGAAGGTATGGAGGGGGACCCAAAGGAGCTCGACCTCGAAGGAAAGATGGGTCTAGAAAGAGAAGACTTGCTGAAAGAGATAGAGTAGGAGGAGGAGATTTCGGTTAGTGGAAAGTATGGTGGTCTCGGGGTGGAGGTAGGATGGTAGGAAGCCTAGTGGAGCAATATCTTAGGGTTGGTTCATTCAACAAAGCACTTATTGGTAGCATTGGACAAGATTGTACATGAAGTAGAGCTTGAGGAGCGTAAAAAGTGAAGGGGTTCTATGGATGTGGGTTGGAATGGAATGTTGCACGAGTATTATATGTAATATATGGTTTATTTTGGGTTACTGTAGTATGAAAGGGGATAAATGGGTAGTGTGTTGTAGCTTTGGAGGGTTTTGATGTTATCATGGTTTTAAAGGATCAAAATGATCTATAATATTCTTATACAACCATTGCATAGAAAAATCGTAAATATTATCCTATATGGAAATGTTATTTCATGATTTTTTATGATGTAAAAGGTTATTAATTGATTTTAATTTAATATCATTAAAGCTTGCATATCTGCTATGACTATTTCCATGCTGTTAATGACATGTATCTAATACAAATTTATTGTAAATGATGCATCTTATAAATATTTGAATATCTCCTTACAAATGCTATTATTTCACAAATATGCACTGAAATGAGAATGTTGAACAAAGTTGTAAAAGACATGATTTCCAAATTCTATGAAATTAATGCTATTAATGGCATAGGTTTACTTTAAAAATCAATGAAATCAAGCAATTCAATGTGATCAATTGATATGTAAGGCCAATAAATATTTGAAGATTTGAATTTTTTATGAAAATCAAATCAAATTATCTCAATTAAAATTCAATGTTATGCTAACAAATATTTTCAAGGCCATGGCCATTCCATGAGAAAAATCTCTCAAATTGTGGGTTATTCTAACCTTGGGGCATCAAAGGACCTCATTAACTTGATAATCATGGTTCAATAGAACTATGAGTCACATCAACCATAGTGACATAATGAATATCATATTTATTTTATCCTTGCTCTTTCAATTGATTATTCTTTCATGGGATGTGATCTATGTGGGTATTATGTTGATTTTTTCTCAAAAAGGTATTATATAGGAGAGAAAGATCTGAATAGAGGTGCTCTCCTCATACAAGGATTCTGATTTTAGCTTGATTCCTTGAAGAAGCTAAAGCAAGGGGAAATACAAGACCAAAAGGGGGTATAAGAAATATCATACTCAACATATCGATCGAAAAAGGGAAGTCCACTTTACAATTGAAAATTTTCTTCTCTTCTCTAGACTTCTTTGGATTATGTAATTTCAATGTTTTTCATTTCATATACAAAGAGGGGAAATATGTAGATGCCTAGAAATGATTTATTATTTATTTAATAAATCATAATTATAATTATTAAATAACTAATTGCAATGTTACAAATATCAAGATAAAGTTGATATTATAATGCAATTCTATGTGTTATATTAAATTCTATATCATTTATCATGGTTCATATTTTAAAATATCTTGAATATAACAATAATTATATTATTGCTAGAGGTCTACCTTCACTCCTTTTTATGTCCTTTAGGCTATATATGTGAGTGGAATAGGTTGACCTCTATAGATCAGAACTCTTTGATATGACAAAATCTTTGAAAGGTGGTTATCTTCCTGGTATCTTCATCAAGCAATGATGTCTCTCGATGCCACCTATTACGAGAAATTGTTATACTCTGAGTTGTCAAACTTTCTATCTATAGTGCACATTGTAATTCTACATATTCTATGCCATTAGCACATACATATTCTATGCCATCAGCGATGTGCATCTTCAGGATCGAGGGTTTCAGATTTTAGTGATTGGGCTATTGATTCACGCACATGAATATTTATCTACAATCTCACCATGAATATGATCCTAATCCTCTAGAGATTCATTGCTATTTAATTTTGAGGATTGTACATACACTTCATATCAGGTTCATGTGTTTCATATATATGTCTTGTATTTGATATAGGGTATATATATATTCTTCGTATATTGTAGATCTACTTATTTTTTGTTTATATTCATAGTTTACATAATTCATAGACTACAACTAGATTTAAATTGGTTTAGAGTGCATTATTTCTCCTTGGATAGTAATAAATAGAGGATGACCTTATATTCTTAAGCTCTAGTCTTGTTGCATCTCTATTGTTAATAATATATCCTTAGTAATAAATATTCTAAAAAAATGTTTAGATATGGGTATTTTTCCTTTCACATAATTTTATCTTTTTATTTATTTTGTTATCAGTTGAGATAAAGATGGTAATTGCTTTTATTTTTAGAAGGTTCCATCTAGTTTATTAGATGTTTTCAAGAAAATAAGTTGTAGATTTTAAATAAGAGTCTAACATGGCAAAAAATAGATGTTATTTAATTTGTTGCCTTCATTTGAAAAAATAGAATATAAGTAAATAATTGCAAATAGAAGGAAGAAATCTTTTGAACTCCCAATTTTGAAATTATTTTTAGTTTATACCTTCTTTTTTTTAATAGATTTGATAGAAACAATGGGTAATTTGGAAGGATCCTGCAACCTTTTAAATCAAAATAGCCTCAAAATAAGACCATAAAGCTTAGTGTTACCTTAGGGCCCTTTTGAAATAGGGAAATATTATCCCATTCAAAATTCAAATTTGAATAAGTAACAAAATATATATGGAGCTTTGTTGTAGGTGCATGCTGAACCAGGGTTCAAGCTTGCAAAGCCGAGACATAGCAAGGGCTTAGGAGGAGGGAGGGAGATGGAATGCAGGGAGTGGAGGGGATCTAGGAGAAAGTAGTGTGTGTGAAGGAAGGGATTTAAGGAAGTTAGGAGTGAAGTTTGATTCAAGGAAGGATGCCAAGAGTGGAATGGAAGCCATTAGGTGAGGATTGGAGATTAAGTTATTGGGTTCTTTTTGCAGAAGTCCCAAATTTGAGGAGAGGGAAGCATAGATAGAGGGGAAGGAACAACATTAATCTAAAGGATTCAGCTGAGAGTGATGCAAAGGAAATGGTTAGCATGGTATTTGAAAAGGCATGGAGCAAAGTCAATGGTTGCATTAAAGATTTAAATAATTTATACTTAGCTGGGATCGAAGGGGTTTTCTTTGATTTCTCCCTCAGGTCTCATTTCTCCCCTATGAAGGAGGAAGCGTTATTTGGTGTTGCATCATCTTTAGCTCTAAGAAGTTTGTTGGAATTTTTTCTAGACTCTAGATTCACACTTGTAAAGATTGGAGAACTATTTTGTATCGATCCCTTATTATCTGCTACAGAGAATATGGTTACTCGAATGGAGGATAAGGATTATTTAGCTTTGATTAGGAAGAGGTTGGATCCTAGCTGAGATGATCGAAATTTTATTTTTCTCAAAAATATGAAAGCTCTAATTTTGTTAAGGAGGATAAGACTGGAAGGTGTGGTAGATATTTACAATAGCTCTAGTCTTCTAGTTGATGTTATGAGGGAACAATTATCTTTATGCATGACGTTATTTTATGTTCTGACTTAAACCCATAGGCATAAGAGTTTTTCATTTAGAAAGGAAATCTCTGTGTCTATCTCCATTATTGCACCTTTGTTGGATTATTTTTCCATCTCTTCCTTAAAGGAATTGAGATGGTTCTGGTTTAAGTGTGAGGGATGATGGAGTTGGTTTAGACCCATAAGTAAGAATGTTTCAAGAAGGGACATGTTTACTTGACTTAGAAAGCAAAAACATGAATTTTATTAGCCTATTCATTTGGTTGAAATGACTGGGTATAACATTTTGGAACCACAACTTCCAAGGCTCAACAACTAGTTCCTTTCTAAGCAGGAAGTTTTAAAATTTAAAGTTCAAATCTCCTTATGGATTTGAATTGGCAGATTGAACATGTATAAGTTTTAATGTATATATTAAGATATGTACAAGGTTTCAAAAGTAATCATTTTTCCAAGTTCTGAAATTATTCATGACTTTATCCAATTTGAGGACTTTCTTTTATTATTTTTACCCTAGGGAGGTTGAGAGACAATTTTGAAACTACTTTTAATGTAAAAGGGTATTGGGGGCCTTTCAAAACCTAGACTACGGTTATTGGTTTCATAAAAAACACCCACCAATATTATCAAAAAATTCAAATTCAAATTTGAATTTTAGTTTATACCTATTGATATGAGGATAAATATTGAATTCTTATTTTAGTTGAAAGAAATTTCAAGTTTTAATAGTTCCTCTAGTTCTATATATTAAATGAAATGATATGGGCTAAAAGCTATAACCTTTGTGTATATAATTTGATTATTTCATTCATACTTACTAAAGTAAATATATTCATATTTCATAAAGTTATCATTTTGGGAAAAGTCTTCTTTGATAGCATAAATATCATGAGAATAAAGAGTTACTTTGGTGCAACATGAGGATAAATTGTACTTTATTGCAACATAAGATATGAATAGAAGAGCTCCAATGATGCAATAATTAAGTATGACTACAAGTATTCAATTTACTCATGATTCATTTTTATTTTATATTAAAACATTTTTGAACAATGTCATATTTAAGGTTTTTGAGAAGGATAGTTCAAAAATTACATTCATAATAAAAAGAAACTCAAAGTCCATTGCATTATGTATGATATATTGTATAAAGCATTTGGCAAAAAGAGTATTTTGAAGATATTGATCAATAGAAATGCTTAAAGTATGATATGAGATGTATTATTATTTTTATCAATCAATAAAAAATGGAAATATATTTAGCAATGGTTTTTCCACAATAAGGGGTTTTCCATATAAAATATGAGTATTGGCATATGGATGAATGATTTGATATTAATGTTTTAAAAATATATTAAAATATTTATAGTACTAAAGTGCGAGCACAGGGTAACAAAAATGAAGAAGTAGCCAAAATTTATTTATGTCATGGTGGGAATTCAACCATAATGCAACCAAATGATCAAAGTAACATGACAAATAAGGGCAGAATGAAACCCGATCCTAAACTCCCAAGAGAATGGAGAAGCCTATTACTTTAAGAGAAACTGTTTCTAGAGGAAACCATAGTGAATTTTGGAGCCAAGCTTCACAAAGGAAATGGTGAGTATTAATTTTCCCAAAATCATCACTAAAGCTGGTGAAAGTGATTTACATAATGCTCTTGTTGGTAGGTTCGTAGGAATTAGACCCCCAATTGAAGTTATCAAAAGTTGGATTTAGGAAAATTGGAACACCAAAGGGCTAGTCTCTTTGATCACACTTCCTAAGGAATTTTTAATTTTCAAATTTCAATTTAAGGAAGTCCTCCAGAAGGTGATAGAACTTGGACCATGGTTCCTAGGAAAAAAGGGCTTTTTATCAAATGATGGGATAAACACTTCTTACTAGAAATAGAAAACATTAATCTCATACCTACCTGGGTTTCAATTCCATGTTTGCACCCATCCTATTGGCATTCGAGTGTTATTGCAGGAGTAGCTAAGGTCATTGGAACACTAGTTACCATTGAGAGAGCAACATCACTAAGACATACACTAATAGATGCAAGATTTATAGCTAACATTGACATCTCCAAACCTCTAAGAAAAGAAGTTGAAATTAAAATAGAAGATAAGAGAACTTGGATTCAACCTATATTCTATGAAAATATTCCAGTGCAATGTGGAATATGCAAAAGCTTTGACCATTATGCTAAAGATTTCCCAAAAAAAAGAGCTCAAGAAGAGGAAAGGAGGAATCAAACTAAGATAATATATGCAAACAAAAATGAAGGAAATGATTGGAAAATAGTAAAAAAAGGAAAAGGATGGAAGAATAGGACTAATACCAAAAAACACACAACTAAAACCCTCACAAAAACCTCTGATAAACCTTACAAAGAGAGCAGGGCTAAATCAAACCCTTTAACTAAAAACCCATATGTTGTCTTAGGTGTATTGGAAGGAATTGACAGAGAGAACATTGAATATAATACAAACTTCTTTGAAAATGAAGCTATAGATATGGAAGTAATGAAATAGAAGTAGCAAAGGGTGAAGAAGATATTAGTAAGTGCTTAAGAAAGCTAAAAACATAGAAAGTCTTGCCATAGCTACAGTTACACAACAATAAAACATAAGTGCATATATACCTTCCAGGAATATCCTAAACACCAAGAAAACACCTAATGTTGGGCAACCTCACATTGGAAGACCATATTTAGGTGAGATGAGAAATTGAAGGATTAAACAAGATATTGCCAACAGAAAGCAACACACTCTAGAGTAGAGTGGGGGCCACTTGGCCTCTATTATTTTCAATAAAGATTCTCCTATGGAATATCAGGGGTTACAATGCCCCTGGAAATTAAATATCCTTCGAGGATCTTTGGTATGACAAGAAGCCAAGTACGATGTTGATACATGAATCTAAAGTTAAAGAGAACAACATAATTGATACCAAGAGGAAGTTATGGAAGGAGGCTAACTTCCAATAGCAAGAGGTAGATGGTAATTCAAGAGGCTTGATGACTTTATGGGATCCCAACGTTATGAAACTTGGAAACCATTCCTGCATAAATAGATCAATTATATTTATTCACACTTCAATCATCATCATTGAGTAGAATTTTGAATTTGTCATAATGAATCTTTATGCCCCTAATAATTGAGTTAAAAGACATAGAGTTTTTGAATTATTGATTGAGGATAGAAAATTATTCCTGAATATCCCATAGATCATTAAAGGGGATTTTAATACAATTATCAATCCCCATAAAAAATATGGAGGTGGAAGAGAAAAATAAAGTAATATGGATGATCTCAAAAGCTTCCTAGATAATAACAATTTAATTGATCTAGACCTCACAGATGCATACTTCACATGGAATAATATGCAGGCAGATGATGAGTTGATTCAAAATAAACTTGATAGGGTGGTTTTCTCTCCTACATGGCTTGATAAATTCTTAGATTATGCCCTGATATCCCAGATAAATATCACCTCTGATCATACACCACTACTATTGCAAGCATCCCCATATGTCAAAAAGCGAGCTCCCTTTAGGTTTGAAGCTATTTAGCTTACCCACCCACAACCAGAAGAAAAAATTGAAGAATGGTGGAACATAGATATTCAAGGGATAAAAATGTTCCAGTTACAGAAGAAGCTAAGTAATATTAAAGAAAACCTAAAATATTGGAGCAAGAACAAATTTAAACATATCGATAGGAAAAAGAAAGAAATAAGAAGAGAGTTAGAATAGATTGAAAAGCATATCCAAAATGAAGGAAGTTCCTTGGATACGGTTGCTAGAGAAAATTCTCTTAGAGAACAATATCAAACTATTCTTAAGAGAAAAAGTTTTTTGGAGGCAAAAATCTAAGATATATTGGATCAAATAAGGTGAAAAAAATACTAAATTCTTCAAACTATAAACACTAAGGAGAAGGGCCTTCAACAAAATTAGCACATTAGAAAAAGAAGATAAAAGCACTACAAAGAATGAAGCTAAGATTAAAGATATGGTTGTTTCCTTCTATAAAAACTTCCTTACAAAATGAGGGGAAGAAGACCAAAATGCAACTCAAGAGCTTCTTGAAAACATCCCCTCTCTTATCTCAAAGGATGACAATCGGAGACTACTGGCCCCCTTATCAGATAAAGAGATCACTACCACCATATTCGTGATGGATAAGGATAAAGCCCCCAACCTCGATTGTTTTCCAACATGGCTTTTTCATCACTTTTGGAACATAATTGGTGATGATATCATTAAAGCTGTCCAGGAATTTCATAAACACAATACTCAAAAGTTGGAACACCATGTTTCTAACTTTCATCCCAAAGGTTTAAGGAGCAAATAAACTTAAAAATTTTAGACCTATTGGCCTTTGTAATACAATTTACAAAATTATCACCAAACTACTTGTGAATAGATTAGCTGATATCCTACCTAAAATCATCTCAATTGAACAAGATAACTTTGTAAAGAATAGACAAATAGATAATGGCATTATTCTGATGCATGAGACCCTACACTCTATCAAAACATTGAAGGAGGAAGCCATTATCATTAAACTTGATATGGAGAAAGCCTATGATAGTCTCTTAGAAATTTTTGGATCAAATCTTGGATATATTTGGTTTCCAAGATCAATGGAGAACATGGGTTCAAAACTGCATCTCTACAATAACCTTTTCTGTTCTTGTCAATGGAGAGGCAACAAGTTTCTTCAATTCATCTAGAGGACTAAGGCAATGTGACCCACTATCACCTTACCTATTTATTATTATGACTGAAGCTTTTGGAAGATTCCTCAAGAAAGCCAACCAGATTGGCATCATAAAGAAGATCAAACCCTCACAAAATAGTCCCCCCATGACCCATCATCAATTTGTGGATAACACTATTCTGATTGGTAAAGCAAGCATTAAGGAAGCTAGAGTCATGAAATCCATCTTGGAT
>Ga0068628_1000241_pt1 | contig 16737 bp, 12 predicted proteins | sample InSIn2gowninarea_FD_77431 | JGI IMG/M metagenome (GOLD analysis project Ga0068628, IMG submission 77431) | Clean room microbial communities from NASA Spacecraft Assembly Facility at Jet Propulsion Laboratory, Pasadena, California, USA -... ... | reverse complement strand
ATCATAGATGTAGAGGATAGGGCCAAGGTCAGGGAAGGTTCTATTGTTTTAATTTCCAGAAGGAAGGGAATACCACCCTAATTATCCACTAAAAGACACGACTGACTCGTGTTTTTGTAACATATGCATCCTGGGAAATCATTAATTAAAACATTTCCTGAAAATATTGATAAATTTTTAAATAAAAGAAGTGTCAACCCACTACAAACCATTCTCAAATAATACATATTGAATTCAAAGAATCTGCATGTCGCTACGAGGTTGGGCACCAAAAAATATTTGACCACTTCCATGTCCGCCATATGATAGTGACACGTTAAACTGATCAAGAACTTGTGTATGGTACACAACATGATATTTTTGTTTATTTTCTTCGTTGACTAGACTCTTTTGTTTTGAATGTGTATTATCTTCCCCTAATAGGTGCACCATTTTGGATTACCATTACGAAAATTGTACTGATAGTATTTATTAATATGATTAGAAGCAATTTCACATATATCGCAAAACATATCGGATTGTATACGTCAAAAATATTGATCAAAATACTCAGCATATTTACAAGTTTCCATAGTGTGACGTTCATTCTGACAGTTAGTGCACCATAAGTTTTTCTTCGGGAGTGTTAACACGAGCAATGAATTTTGCGATTGTTCAATTTTATCTTCAAGTTTGTTATCAGTTGATGAGATAGTCAATTGACTTTCATCATCTATTTCAATTTTTTTGTGCCAATATAGGAAACTATTTGCATGCCATGAATTCATGCATTCTTGACATTCATGGATCTTCTGGAGGAGACTAGCCACATACCATTGGAATAATAAGTGTTCATTGATAACATATCAGATTTGAATTAATATATATATTTGAATCTTTTATCGTATTCTCTCACTGTTTCATTTGGTCATTGCTTAATTTCTTTTAGTTTTTGTGCTACAGGATGTTTCTCATCCTAGGCCTCGAATAAACTGACAAAAGTTGTCTTGATTTCATCCTTCAACTTTGGTTGCTTCTTAGTAATATTCATAAACCATGTTAATGTTTTCTTCCTCAAGGTGGTTACAAACTGAGCCATTTTTTTATTTTCATCCGTAATATCATTTACAGATCAGGAATTGTCACAATCGAACCAATGGTCTTTTGGATAATCATCACCCTCCTAGAGGGGAATGTTATTTAATCCCATTATGTTTGTTAAGAATGTTAATGTTCCAAATGTTTGACTATTTCTTGACTGGTTGTTTGCAGCAACGTCGATGGTGGGTCGACTGCTCTCAGGTGTGCTATTTTGTTCTGTATTAATGATGTCTCCCAACATTGACTTGTCAATATGGCATGTTTAATCTATATAGTTGGTAAAGTGATTCACTCCATGTCACATCTCTTCGCTAACCGGAAACATACTTTCAACTTATTTAAAGGATACTAATTTCAGCATGGGGGCATGATCATGATATTACTAAGTTAGAGAAGTACCTATTCAATTTTTTGATTCTCACTGTTTTGCTGATTTTTGTGAGGATTTGCAGCTTTTGGCTAACATTTTTTTATCTTCTACATTATGCCAAACAGTTGGTATATCTAAGTAATGTCATGATGTTTTCTAAAAGAAATATCTTACAATGGGAATTTCCGTAGTGACAGACAAGAGTCATCAGTTTCCATTGCACCTACTTGCCCTCCAATAATTAAAAGTATACCATCTATTAGAGTGGGTGGTGCAACGCCTCTCAACTTATTTGAGGAGTCCCATGTGTTTTCACTCACATGCTTATGATTTTGAATTCTCATTCTTTGGTATTATTCTCTTATTTGTTCTCATCATTCTTGCCATTTGTCCCTTGATATCTTCTAAATGTTTGTTAACTACTTGTATTGTTGATTATAAATCTGTCGAGCACTTTCTTGTTGTTGTTTTATGACAGTCAACCATATTCTTTCCATATTTATAATTCTTGACGACTTCTTTAATTGTACTTATTTCTTTTACTTTTATTTTATTTCTCATGACTCATTACCCCCCCATGCCAACCCAAACTAGAGTTAGTGAGTGAGGGAGCACAAAATAATCATGTTTATTTTCTTAAAATGTAATCCCAAGCCTTTCTTATGTCTTTTCAATGGGCTTCTAGGTAGCGTTCCTAATCAGTTTATTGCTTCCTCTAATTGGTATTGGTTGAAGTCTGAAACAGGGTTCATATTCAATATTATGGTCTGCACACTTATCAAGGAGAAACTTATGTAAAAGGGTAGCAATAAAGAAAAACAATTTTTTGTTCACATCGTAAAAAACCTGCCTTTAACACAATCGATAGAAGTTCAATCTCATATTGTTTGTTCCTCACAAAAATCATCCAAAACCAACTTCACCCACTCATATACATTTGTTTGAATATCATTTGAAAGTCTTAGTAAGAGTCATGTATCAAATTCACTTTCTAGTTTTTTCATGAATGACTTGATCTAGGAATTTCTTGATTTTTGTAGGGGCACCTTCAAAAAACCACATTTGCACTTCGGTAAAGAAATTTTCTTTGGCTTCTATTAAAGATGGTCAATTTCTTCCTATGCATCTTTCCAGGTGATTATTTATTTTTTCCTCCCGTTACAATAGTATCTCTTCCAAAATTAACATTTATGCTTGCATTTCCATGGATCGAGTCCAAAATACCTACAACAAAACCAATGTTGTAATCTAGGGAAAAGTGTGTATGGTTACTAGTGGCATAGACATGAAGTATTAACTTATCAAAGAACATAAAATAAAGAAAGAGAATAGACACAAGTAGTAGAGAACAAGTAGAATCACACTTTATATTACATCTGTGAAATTCCAAGACAAACTAATACATCGATACATATACAAATATTTATATCATGTTTGGATAGTTACAATAGTATCACTGCCCAACCAGATTCTTAGCTAATCTGACTTAAGTTATATTAGTAATCGTCTTTACATGATATACTTATCTGACTTGACTGATCTAGCCAAATTACTCGACTAGCCCCTCCAACATGTCTCTAAGCCATGGTCTTCTACACAACCCTGATGGTACAAATCTACAACATGTGAATAGATGTGCTATGTCGAGCATGGTAGAAACTTCCTAATTACTGGTCAATGAAGTGTAAAATCAATAGATGTAAGGCAACCCACCAAAGATGAAAATGGAACCAAAGGTACGTATAATAGTCCACTAAGTGTCAATTCGTGAGCTAATCTCAAACACTGAAATACTCGACCAATCATTGCTTAACGAGATAAACCTAGTATTGATCATAAAGCATGTCATTGAGGTATGCAATATCCAAGGTACTACTGGTTCCTAGACAAAGCTCCTTGTTAATGTGTTGAATTAAATATGAGAATATCCACTGAAGGAGGGCCTTGATATATCCCCTATAAGCCAACACAAAACATATTGAGATATCATGTGAGTGGATGAAATCATAAAGTACTATAGACAAAGGGATGGTCAATGAAAAAACATCAATAAGGATTGTAGATGGATGACTCAGGATAATAATTCCCTTCAACACATAATAACATGAAATAAAAGTTACTTGGAAACATTGGCTAATGAGAACTATGTGATATCATGAAACAATGTAGAGATTAATAGAAATTTTCTAATACTCATGAAATCAAACTGAAATCAAGAGATTACAAATTTCCTCTACTATTCTACAGAATGGAAATAATAATTTAGAAACACATGAAATGAAATGAAATCATCAAAACCAAAATAACACAATGATTTATAGGGGAGCCCAACAGGAAAAAACCCCTCCATTGATTTCCATTATTTTAGGTTAAAAGATAAACAATTACAATGTGTTGCTTCAACTCTAAAGCACACCCTACATTGCAATCTTATTCTCCTACTTCCTAACTTTGTATGTCCAACACTTAGCCAATTCAAGCCACATCCAACCTCTTATTTCCTTGTACAATCCTAGACAACTTAGTCCCCTACAAAATAGGATAATTCCCTAGTTTCTTGCACAATATCTTGAGGAATTAATCACCTACTTAGTGCAAAAACACTATACACTAAATAGTATACACATATAAATACAAACATGCCTTTTTTTCCACTTCAACTAGGAAATTAGAATTCCATACATGGTTGTGTTTATTTTTAGTTGATTTACTAGTAAACTGAGAGGTCACTAAGTTAGCAATAGTTCCACTACCCAACTGACCTTCAACTAACTCAATTAGCCACTCTAAGCTCAGTTAAAAATGTTCAACTGAAAATAACTGAACTAGATTGTTAAATTTTAGCAATCAATACATGGAAAACTCTACTCAACCCTATAACTCAAATTTATTGATCTAACCTATAGAAATCCATGTCACACAAGTTAACTGCAATCCAAGTCATCTTGTAGATGTGGAAAATCGAATTACTCAATTTAACTAAGGCCAAAGTAAACATTAAGCCTTTCATTCCTACATTTCTAATACTCCCTCTTAGTAATAAAAGGGCTCTGTACTACCAAAATCAAACTCTTCTAGAATTTACTATAGTACTACCTCTAACAATTGTTATCTCTACTGCAACAAATTCAATTAATAAGCATCCGAAATACTAAATCACCCAGTGTATTTCTGCAACTGTATACTAGGAAAATTAAATTGTTGTTATTTATGACTGCAACAACAATCACTGATCCTTCAGTTACTGAATATTTTGGGACCCTTTAGCAAGTTAATTATCCTTGAGGAAAGAATATTGCTACTTCTCTCCTATGGATCCTACCCAATTTCTGCACCTTTGTTACAAATATCTACATCACCGTACCTGACTCCTATAGGTATAGATGCATGCATGGTCAATTCTACCTCTAGCTTATAAATATTTTTCACTTTAACTCCAACATGTTTCACTTTCTTAGTAGCCACATACTTCTGAAATGATTTACCCTTACTAAATACAACATCATATCCTCTATCCTCCAATATAGCTACATAAATCGAATTCTTCCTCAGCCTTGGAACATACATAACATTTGTCATATGAAGATGGGAGTTTGACTCCCTCTTAAAGGTGACAATAATAATTCCCTGAGTACCATACCCCCCATCATCTCTAAGTTTTATTTTCATCTGGAGATCCTTCTACTTTAGGCTACTAAAGAATTCTTTGTTTCATGCCATATGTTATGAGGCACCAGAAAATAGGGTGAAATCTAACTCAAATTGAGATGCTAGGGTGTCTCCTCCCACTCCTACTGTAGGATCCTTTCTATATTTCATATGGTGACATTTGGTTGCATAGTTCCCATATTCATGGCAGTGAAACATTTTATTTTTCTTAGGTCCTTTTTTCCATTGTTTTAGGTGGACTTTAGCTCACCTAGGGCCTTCCTTCCTTTAGCATCCTTTCCTTTGAAAACTAGAGAATGATCTTCTTCCTCATGAGATCTGGTTGTGACACCATATTTAATGTTTCTTATAATCTCCTCCTGGACCAAATCAAACCAAAGTATCTCCCAATTTGGTAGCTTGTCTCTTCTATTAACTGAATGTTGATAGTTGTGTTAGGAATTTAGAAGTCCAAGGAGTGTTAAGCTCACAAGTTGAGATGAGGCCATATTTTCTCCTACTCCAAGTTCATCTCGAACCTGAGTAAATCTAAAAAGGTATTGAGGAATGGATTAATGTTTTTGGATGTGATTATTCTTTACCTTATCTTTCAATGATAATTTCCTGGCATCATTGTTGCTCTAGGATAGATTTGTACAAGTTTTCCACATTTCAAAAGGAGTCTCCCTTCCATGCAAGTTTGAAATGACACAATCTCTAAAACCCTCCAGAATAATCATCTTAGATTTTCCTTTCTCTTTCTTCCATTGATAAAGTGCCTGTGCATATGATACTGTTAGTTTTTGAGTATTAGTTTCTATATAATATTATACTCCATTGTCATTTAGGACAACTTCCATTGTGTATTTCAAAGCAAAAAAGTTCGAGGAACCCTCCAATTAAAGCCTCAACCCATAGAAGGACATTGTTCCTGAACTAAAGAAAATTCTTGCACGACAAATTTTCTATTTGAAATTTCTTTGGGAGAAGATCAGAATATGGTCTCCAGGTAGTCTTTCGTAGCTCTGATACCATGTACAAGAAATTTTCTAATATTAATGAAATCGAACTCAAATCAAGATATTATAAATTTCATCTACTAATTTGTACAATGGAAATAACAATTTAGAAACACATGAAACCATCAAAACCACAAGAACACAATGATTTACAAGGGAACCCAACTTGGTGAAAGCCCTCCACTTATTTTCATTAATTCAGTTGAAAAGAGAAGTAATTACAATGCTTTACTTCAACTTTGAAGTGCACCCTGCACTGCAATAATGTTCTCCTAATTCCTGACTTTCTTTGGCCAACACTTATACAATTCAAGCCTCATCAAACATCCTATTTCCTTACGCAATCCTGAAGAAATTAGTCTCTAGAAATAGGAGAATTACCTACTTCCTTGCATAATAGCTTGAAGAATTGATTGTCTGCTCAGTGCAAAATAATTGTACACTCACCAATATACAAATATCAATACAAAAATTCCTTTTCCTCCACTTCAAATAGAAAATTATAATTCCATTCATGAATGTGTCTATTTTTAATTGATTGACTACTTACCTAAGAGATCACTGAGTTAACAATAGTTCTATTACTCAACTAACATTCAACTAACTTGACTAGCTAGTTGAGATCAGTTAACTGAGTTCAACTAGAAATAATTGATCTGGATTTCTAAATTTTAGCAATCACTACATGAACAACTCTACTCCAACCCTATAACTCAAATTTAATCATCTAACTAGTAGACAAGGCTATGTCACAAAAGTTAATTCAAATCCAAGTCATCCTGCTGATGTGGAAAATCGAAATACTCAATTTGACTAAGGCACAAGTCAAAATTTAACTTCTTCTTGCTACATTTCTACTAAAAAACACAAGAGGCATTGAAGAACACTCCATAGTGACAAGAAAAGGAACTAGCTAAATGAGTAGACAGACTCATATGTTCAATATGACTCCAAGGCATGCTAAAACCTAGCTATAAGGAAATGAGGAAAAAAGGTGCCATATTAAAGGCAAATGTGACATTCATTGCCATTTTTATTGATAATTCAAGTTAATTCCCTTCCCCTTTTCTATTTTTAGTCTCTTTCATGGTTTAACGAGAATGAAAGAAAGGACAAGTAAGATCAATATTTAGCTTTCTATTTAGTTTTAATGAGCTTGAAAAAGAGATAAAAGGATAATTGGTGATTTTTAGTGTTTGATGAGCATAAGAAGAACAAAAAGGAAGATATTCTAAAATGAATGAGTGGAATAAAGGGTAGAAACTAGTTCAAGGTTGATGGAACCACCCTAAGTATAACGATGCAAAGAGGTTGGAAAATAAGACCACTCATCATAGAAGCCCCCCATGAAAGGTAAGAAAACCAAGTGAAAGCAAGAAATTGACCAAGAATAATGTGACAATGGAGATGAAATGAGACCAAGGCTTATTAACATACATACATGAGGCTAAACAGTCACAATAAGGAAAAGGAATAAAATTTTGTGGAATCCTCTCAGGGCAAGGAAAAAAAATGATCAAGAGGATCAAATGAAGCTCAAATTATAATTCATCAAGGGATAAAATGACAGATTCTGAGATGGAACATAACACTACATGGACATCAACATGGAACAAAGGTGTTAGTTTAGGGTATTAATCTGGATCATTGGAGGAATGATACTTACATATTGACATAAGAAAAAAATTAAAACTTCTTAGCAAGTCACCCATCCTAGTACTACTCTAGCCTAGGCAAGCTTAGCTGGAGAGTTCTTGGGAGATCTAATGCATTATTTTCATTGTGATCCTGGTTGTTTAATAAAGGAACATTCATGAATGGAAAATGAATATGTCACAATTCTTGAGAGAAATACTTCAGAACATTAGTATAATAAGAACTCACCCTCCTCCCACATTTACCCAAGCTAACTGGTCCATATGGGTAAATTTTTTAAGAGAGGCTACTATGATGTGATTCAACTCACCAAGTATAGTTAAGGAAGTGGAACAAACAAAACACAACCGAATTGACCTTCTTGAGGAGCTGCAGACCCTTCAGGAGGTAACCAACCTTCTCAAGTGGGTAACCCCGGACAAAAATTATATTTTTACTGTCCTATAGCGTCAGTCACTCCAATAACAAGTCATGCATGTTACCAAATCCTTCCAATTGCTCCCATAGTAAGGCATGCCAAAAGATATGGACTTTTCCAAGCAATTTTGAGTTAGAGACCTGAGATTTTGTGTTGCTTTTTTAGGGCCATGACTTAGGCCACTACCAAAAACTTCATGAAACTTCCATGAATAATAAATGACATTGAAATAAAAGTACTAATGCAAACACTTGAGAAAGGACTTAACCAGAACCCTACTAGCCATGAGACTCATTTCATCAAACGTGTCACCAATATGTAATCTACAGGTCATAACAACATATCTGAGCATATGGGGCTCATAATTATTTGAGATTTGTAAGGAAGCATTGATGCCTCATCACAAAAAAATGTATTATCATCTATTAGGTAATATATATGTTTCTCATTCATTTGGAAATCAAAACATTATAATATCCATACATCAAGTCTGTCATAAAGCATACTCATAATAAAAATATAACCAATAGAAATATCAAGGATATAACAACCAAAAAAATAAAATATAAACCAATACATTTACACTTGAAATACCAAGGAGAAGGAACTCTTATTAGTGAATGCAAAAGACTAATAGGTTTGGTACTTCCACGAACCACCTAGCCATAAATTGGTTGGTCCAAATATTTCATTCAGCCAATCACCCCTGTGACATATTTCAAGCATGCATGTGGGAGTCAAAACCAAACCAAACCACATTTCTAGAGGCTTTATCGCAATCCCCACCAGATCACTTGGCCTTGAAAAAGTAGGGACACCACTAGATTTCTCAACCTACACCATGAGGAATTTTCCTATCTCCTAGTCTCTAGGCTTTACCGTATATCCCACCATACAAAGGTTGAGGATTCCTAAGTGTAATCAAGACCCCACCCACAAGGATTTACCATATATCCTATCATTCATCAATTAAGGATTCCTAGGCATGATAAAGGGAACACGCCTCTAGGATTTACCGCATATCCCACCATTCACCAGTCGAGGATTCCATAGCCCATCGAGGCACACAAAATCCAGCGTTACCACAATCCCACCTTCTCCACTCCAGGGATTCCTAGGTCTTGCGTCATTTATTTTAGAGATCACCTCACTCAATTTTGAAACCATCCAAAAATCTAGCTCAAGCAAGAACCCCTCACACCATGGCTATCTAAAAATGGTAAGGCAATGCTAAAAGTCACTATCATGCCTGGAAAAAACCATTCCAATTGCAACAAGAGAACCATGTACACACATTCATGTATCATGCATGCCAAATCTAGCAAGGAAATGACACATGCAAATTGATACCTCCAAGCAATCCTATTGTAGTTTCTTGATTTGACTCTTGCTTGATCCTTACTTTTATTTGCCTTGTTTGTCCTCCCTTTTTTTTCCTTGGTCTAATTCTAGAGTGCTCCAAGAAAACTGTAAGTCTCCAAGAGTTTGAGAGAGAGAGAGAGAGTAAAGAGAGAGATTTGAAACTAAATTGACCAAAAGGTTACCAAATGATCCTCATAAGCCTTTTTATTAATGAGGCCTCTATTTTCTTCAATTTTCCATTATTTTCCTTCAATTTCCTTGTCAAATACATCCTTATGACCTTTCACCTTTCTTCTCTTTTAATTTATTTTATTTCCATAAATAAAATGCTAATTAATGCTTCATGATTTTCCAAATCCTTTGCCCTTTCCAATTTCCTTTAGCCATAATAACTGAAATGAACAACCAATAGGATGTTTTTCCATGAACACCCAATAGGATATTTTTCCCAACATTCAGCTTGGAATATGTGTCCCATCACCTTGGTCTTATATTTTTTCCTTTATTAACTTTATTACATGGAATTTTGACTAGGGCTATTACATAATCCTCCCCCTTGGGGGAATACCATCCTCAGTGAGTAATGACACCTATAACTAGCAAAAATTCTGAGATGAAAAGCATATTTCCCATGGAGCTTTATAACTGAGCTCATTGCAATATTTACAATTACCTCTGTTGAAATCATGACAATCATATTGTGTATTAGAGATTTATAACACAACTTATTACAATATTTATGATAACGACCACATATAGTTATGCACATTTGCTTGAACTAGTAAATAAGTGCGCTTTCTATGGAAATTTATAAATCCACCTCGATTCAATATTTACAATGATATAGACATGTACATATATGAAAATTTTCTCTATCCAGAAAATAGAAGGATACGATACCCGCATTAGCAATAATGCAATCTAGCAGCTCACACCTCCACCCTCAAAGTAATACCAGGATTCACCTCCTTCCTAGGAATTCCAAAATCCACTATCAAAATCAAATTTGCATCCAATTCCCAACACTACAATCGTACGCAACTTGTCCCCTCAGTGAACAGTGGTGAGCTCATTGTTCTAGGGCACACTCCCAATCTGCATCTGATGCCATCTAGTAATGATAATGACCAAACAAATCCATTCCCCAACCTTCCCTTCTCTTCTATACAGTCCCTCAGGAAATCCAATCACCTCCTTCCATGTGATCACTCACCTTCCAAGTTCCTTGGAATCCCCTATCCTGGGCGATCCATCCCTTGGAAATGTTTCCTAGCATCAAAAGGTCCAAAAACCAAGGCATATCCCTGCCTCAAAACCATTATACTAGGCATAGCATGCTCATGGAAATCGATGGACACTATTGGGTACCAGTGTCCCACAACAACCCTGCTCTTGAAGTGCTTTACCAGCATAATGCTTATTGTTCCAATAACTTTGTTGTTGCTACTAATACTTGCAGTCAGTTTCAACTAACCAACCTGAGCATTTTCCATGCTTTCCCATACCAAGCCCATAATTTCAATTATATTAAAAGGAATTGAAATAAATTCAAATCATACCTTGTTGGTCACATCTCAACAAGGTATGCTTACAATTTTGTTTACTTCCTATCATAACAAGTCAAACTAGCTCTTTGATCAAGTCATCATCTATAAATATATCACATCCGGTTAGCTTAAAACACAACTGTTACACAGCAATTTTTCACCGTCCCTGTTACCCCTCTCCCACACTTTGGAGGACTCATTCTGGGACCTGTGAGAAGTGACATGACCCGAAAACACTTGCACTATATTCCTCTAAGTATGAACTTTATATGCCCTGAAGAGACCTTCTGCAAAATACCCATAAAAATAGCCCTTTTTCCATTGGCGCAGTTTCACAGTGTATCAGTCGCACCAATGGGGGAAATCCTCCAAAGAGGGCACACCAGTTGGTGCTCTGTCTCAGAGTTGCAGTCGCGCCAACCCAGTTGGGTAAAGTTTTTAACAAACAAACTTCTGAAGGTTCTCCCTAACCCACTCATCAACTGAATCTATGTTGAGTTACGATGGTTTGGCTTCGAATCTCCGTAGGAGGGAAGTAGTTTGCCACCTCTCATGGGAGCTTCTTAGTGATAAAGCCAATCCCATGGATGTTGTGGTTGATCTTATCTCCTTCCCCTCTATCTATAAAAGCTTGTCCTTATGCCTTTGGCAAGCTAGTGATAGTGATAGTAAGAATTCTAGAAGTCCAAGAGATTAATGCTACAAGAGCCTTCTTTGCACCCATAAGGCCAAATCTAAGTGAGGAGATTCTTGTAACCAAAGAGAGAGAGGCTTTCTTCCCATCCCAACAAGCTTTGCAAGACATGTGTTGCTGATCACCCAGCCAAAGGAGGATTTGATGTCAGAACTATGGTTGTATTCTTCTTTGTTGTTTATCAATAATAGATGACTATCATTATGGTTCCACTCTCATTGTCTTTTGAGATGATGTTTGAGTTATATCTTTTCTGACCGATATATAATTGCATCTATTGGATTTTATGCTTGTGTTTGTGTTGTTCTTTGTATGTGCAGGTGTCCATTCACAGAGATCATGGGGATCGTGACCAGCCGGAGCAAAGGAATGAGAGTGGTGACTCTTCTACGAATACTAGCATTGGAATCCAAGTAGGCTCTCATCATTCACCTTTCATTTGCAATTACGAACTTGCGTGATAGCGTTGTTTGATTGTTGCTATACCCGGTCTGGGCTAGTAAGGATCGCCTCTATCCACAGAGGGGATTTACCTCCACAACAATTTGGCGACTCCGCTGGGGAGTTAGCTTCTTGTTTGATTCGTAAGCTTTAGACGGAGCCTGAAGTACGGCCAGATAGCCTTCGAAACACTATTTCTCTACATTAGCGAAGTAGATCAACGCCACTTCAGTCAATCTCCGGTTTTGTTTACGAACTAAACAACTTGGAGTTTTTCTTGCCTCTTTGGTTTTCTCTTGTTTTGCTTGCTTGAATAGCTTTCTGGGTTGGATTCTTTAGTTGTCTCTTGCTGCCTGGTCTGTCTGGATATTGTTAGCCAAGTCTTGGACCGCTTGTTTTTATTTTTAACCTAGAAAATTTGATTAGCACGCTTTTTAGCCTGACAGTCGTGCCAGTTGGCGCATGTTGCACACAGACAACCTGCGCTAATCCCTGAAAGGTGCTAGTTGCAGCCTAACAGTCGCGCCAAGCTCGTGAACTTTTCCATTTTGCTTGTTTGGGAGCTTCTAAGCTTGGGTTTTGTGTCTTATCACATCTTTTTCAACTACTAGAGTGTGTCAGAGCTTTATTTGACTGGTTTTTGGCCTTCATCCTTCGGGTGTTTGCTTCTTTCCATCGATTTCACATTTTAGCCCTAGGGCATCTAGTGGCTTTCTGCATCGAGCCTTCCATAGGAGTTTTTGGTCTTCTGATCGTTCAGTTGACTTCTTGGTTACTCTTTTGCACTTGTTCAGTGGTTGTCAAAGCTTTTTATTGTGTTATTCGAGTGATTTACTTCTTTTCCACTTGGATTTCGCTTGGCTTCGTTTTGGGCCTAGATCACACGGCTCATTGAGGTCTTTGTGATTTTTCTTGGTTTGAAGGACTGCCTTGGTGTTCAGGGACTTGATTGTGTTTTCATTGAGTGAAATTTGTTTTTTTTACTCTTTGTTATTATTTCTCAAAATTTGTTTAGTGCACTCTGCCATCGAAAGAAAACCAACGATCTCTTTTGCTTTGCATTAGTTAATGGAAATTAGAACTTTTCGTTGTTATTAACGATTAGTAACTTTAGAGAAAAAGTTTTGTTAATTGCCATTAGCTGCATTAGAGTTATTGTTGATTGTTTTATGGTCATTTTGTTTGTGTGAAAGCTCTCAACTCTTTCGTAGCTAGCGTTCATCGAATGAAATAATGATACATTTTGGCATATAGCTTGCATTTAGGAAATTGTGAGAAATTACATACGGTAAGGCCTGGAAATTGAAACCTAATCCAAGATCAACCGTAAAATGAACTGAATAAATCTAACAATGCATTGGAACTTAACGCACACATCTTTAGAGGTCTAGGCTAGAGACGTGTTCTGGCGTCGTTAAACCTAGTCATTGTTGTTTTCACATTAAGGTTGGGTGATTCCTCCTTCTGTGACTCAATAGTGGTCTAATACGGATTTGTGCTCCCACGTACCGTCGAGTATATGGGGAGACCCCACTAGGTTATCATCCTTTATCCACAAGAAGCCGTGTCTGCCGCCTTACAAGTCGTAATGCACTGAACACAGCATTCGGGAAGATTGACTGCCGTACGGAAAGTCCTTGGTTTTCATATGATTGCCAAGGTGTATATGCAGTTTTACGGATTTGTTTGGTAAACCCTTTGCCTAGTTCTCTAGAGTAGTCCCTTTTGATCCTTTTCGGACTCCCTAAAAGAAAATGCTCAGTTGAGCATTTGTCACTTCGGGCTCACTAAACATTTGAAGGCGACTAGAGTCATCTTTTTGTACTTTTATCGACTCTTAAAACATGAAAAGGTCAAGTTATGTCCTTGCGTCTTAAAATTTATTCGGCCACGATTTACATTTACCTGGTTAGATCTTGTTTGCATTAGCTTGAGTAGGGTCCTTTCTCGTTAGCTTCCCTAGGATTTTGTGAAGTTTTCATCCTGGCGGAATTACCAATTTCGTCCCCTGTTCCAAGTGACCAAGGGTCTCCGTCCTCTACTGCTCCCAAGGTACCGATTGTGAGTGATACTCTCTCTGTTATTCCGAGTATCCAACTGATTAACTCTTGAGCTCCAGGTGATGAGGCTTATGAAATTCATTGGAACCCCGTTTGGGAGCCTTCTGAAGAAGATATCCCTTTCACTCCTCCTGGTGTTTCAGTCCAAATGTCTTCTTCCAATATGGAGGAAGTATCTCCTATTACAACTGAAGAATTCGTTGCGACGAGCGGTGAAATTCTCACCGCAACGGAAGCTACACCTGTTGGTAGCACCCCTCTTACTGGAAGAGTGCCTGCACGCTATAAAGCATTAAAGGATATTATGTCTTCTAGGACTCCCTCCACGAGTTCTATCTGGTCACAAACCATCACTCCCACCTCGGAGCCCTTTACTCCACAAGTTCACAATGTATCCGTTACCTCAGTCCCAACCATTCCGACGGTTTGTGTAGCTTCTTCGGCCCCCGTTGTCAGTGGCCCATCGGCATCTGCATCTAGAGTCGTTGATCCTACATCGAATGTCCCACTTTCTTCTAGTTCCATTCTAGCAGAGGGGCCATACGACCAGTATTTACAAAATATCCAATACAATTACATCGACCCCGACGGGCATCACCTTCATCTTGGTAGGCCCTTATCGTCTCAACCGACTGTTGAGATTTTGGTCCCGTTGTCGATTGATTGGGGCGCCACCTATTATCATGGTGGCCAAGCAATGTCTGCACATCTTCAAGGACCACCTAATCAAGGCCAACCATCTTACATGCAAACCTCTCAAGAGCAGCAGTATTACAGGCAGTCTTACACAGGGCAACCTAGGGGCCAACAAGGAAAACCCTTCTAAGGACAACCTTCGGCCTCTGGTGGTCCGTCTTTCACCTATTATGCTTAACCTTCTAGTAACCCAGGTCAGCCTTATATTCAATAAGGTCAACATGGTATCCAGCAAGGTTATCCTACTGGACAAGTTGGTCAATCGTATGTTCACCCAAACCAACCTAATGTCTAGTATGGTCTAGCATCTGGACAAGCTAGTCAACCTTCCATTCAACAAGGTCAACCCGGCATCCAGTATGGTTAACCTTCTAGGCAAGTTGGTCAACCTTATGTTCAACAAGGCCAACTCGGTGTCCAGTATGGTCAACCTTCTGGGCAAGCTGGCCAACCTTCCGTTCAACAAAGTCAACCCAGCGTCTAGTATGGTCAACCTTCTGGGCAAGTTGGTTCATCTTATGTTCAACCAGGTCAACCCACCATCCAGTATGGTCAAACATCTGGGCAGGTGGGTCAACCTCGTGTTCAGCAAAGCCAACCCACCGTCCAGTATAGTCAAGCACCTGGGCAAGTTGGCCAGCCTCAAATCCAATCAGGCCAACCAACTATCCAGCTGACCCAGCCATCCGGTCCCTCAGGACAACCCTTAGTTGTGCACAGGCAACACCAGCCCCAGCAAGTGCAATCTTCTGGGCAGGTGGGCCAACCTCAACCTCAACTAGGTCAACCTTCCAGCTAGATGGCTCCACCTATAGGACATCTTTCTGGATCTGCTCAACCGGGCACTCAAATGATTGTTGCCTCGCAAACTCAACCTGGTTTTAGGCCCCAGGCTGGACCCCAGGCCCCATCTGGTCTTAAAATGCAGGTTGGCATTCAATCCCAACTAGACATTCAAACTCATCCTGTTCCTCAAGCTCAGTTTGGAGTCCAACCACCTTATGGTTACCAATAACCCCAAGGGCAAACCTCGTTTGCCCCATATCAAAATTATCAACAACTGCAGGTAAGCCCTTATCAGAATTACCAGCAACCTTATGTTGCTCCTGCAGGATAGTTTGGTAATCAATGGAATGCTGGGGGGAAGATCCAGCGTCAATCGCCTTATAACTCCTATGGACAAAATCCCTACGGTCAAAACCCTATGGGGCCGAGTCTGTCCGGACAAAGTCTATGGGGGAAACCACCAGTTGGTTGGAACCCTGGTACTCCATCCTACCAGCAGCCCTAGATGTCCTTCAACCCTCAGTTACCCTTCTTAGCAACGTTGGAATTATCGGATGTGTCCAAACTGACCAATGATCCCATTCTCCATAATCCGTATTGGCCTCTAGTTCCAATGAAGATTCCCGGTGATTGTCCCAAATTCGATGGTAAAGCTAATGAAGATCCTCAAGCTCACGTCATGACTTATCACTTGTGGTGTTCATCGAATTCGTGGCTTGATGATTCGATTCGGCTTCGCCTCTTTCAAGGGACTCTCGCTGGCTCTGCCGCTAAGTGGTATATTGAGCTAGCTCACCGATCCTTCCAGGATTTTAACTCATTGGCTATGGCATTTCTAACTCATTTTCAGTTTCCCATTCGATATGAAACGGGCACACACCTCCTGACATCCTTAAAATAGACAACGGCTACGCACATCTCTGATCATATCCATGAATGGAGACATCGTCAATGTTTGAT